>Ga0123357_10002050_pt1 | contig 22099 bp, 12 predicted proteins | sample TergutEmb28metaG_FD_89873 | JGI IMG/M metagenome (GOLD analysis project Ga0123357, IMG submission 89873) | Embiratermes neotenicus P4 segment gut microbial communities from Petit-Saut dam, French Guiana - Emb289 P4 | ecosystem: Host-associated > Arthropoda: Insects > Digestive system > Gut ... | reverse complement strand
GTGTGGAAGCTTTGGACGACGGCCGAGGTGATCCAATCGTTGGCGCTGCCCTCCGTCAGCGACACCGACAACATGACGACGCCGATCAGCAACGTCCGGGGTTCCAGCCAGGCGGATCGCTCGGGGGACTTGACCGGCGCGGCCGCCGTCGTCCCCGTCTTTTCGGGACGGACGGGTGGCAGCAGCCAGGTGACGCACCACTGAGCGACGATCAACCCGACGACAGCGACGGTGCCAATGTGCCAAAGCAGCGGGGCACCGAGGTGGCTGAACACCCAGCCGATGCCCGCGCCCAGCAGCGTCGCCAAGGAGAAGGACGCGTGGAACTGCGGCATGATCGAGCGTCCCAGCCCCTGCTCGACGCGGCTGCCCGCCAGGTTTTGCGCGACGTCCCAGGCCCCCAGGCCTGCGCCCTGAATGAATAGGGGGACGATCATCAGCCACGCCCAGCCCTGGGTCGCGCAGTAGGCGCTCAGTATCACCGCTAGCCAGGCGGCAGTCGCGCTGATGCGGATCAGCCGGACCTCGCCGAACCGCTCGATCAGGTGGCCCATAAGCGGCATGGTGGCGACGGATCCGGCGGTGATCACCAACAGCAGCAATCCCATGCCTGCCGGAGTGACGTGCAGCGACTCGCGGATCAGCACCAGCCGCGATCCGAACGTCGCAGTCAACAACCCCGACAGTAGAAACGACACCATCACGGCCGCGCGCGCCCGCGTCACAGCAGTGGTTTGGTCGCCGGTCACTCATTCAGCCTACAAGACCTCTAATTGTGGTCTTGGTTGGCATCCGCGCCCGATGATAGACTCGACGGTGCATCCGGGGCTATAGCGCAGGTGGTAGCGCGATTCGTTCGCAACGAATAGGTCGGGGGTTCGAGTCCCCCTAGCTCCACGTCATTCCGAGGGCCGTCGGCCCCTGTGGTTGGCGGAGGCAGTTGCTGATACTGTTTGCTTCCAATTACGGGCAGGGCGTCGTGTCTAACTTCGTCTACGTGACGGCGTTCCAGGACGGGGCGGTGCTGGCGGCCGAGATGGCGGTTGGCGACATGGCAAAGGCCAAGCAAGCTGGCATCGAGGCGATCAATTAGCTGCGCCAAAACGTCACTGAATCGACGGGTAACGACAACCTGACATTGGTTCGCAAGGGTTTGAGGCCCCAAAACGACATCCACTTCGGTTGCCATATTCCAGTTGGTTGACCGCTCGTAAGCACCGTCTGTGGTCGCGGAAAAGCAATGGGAGGCGATCTTTTGTCGCCTCACCGGCGGCATCCAATCCGGGTTTGGTAAGCTCGGTTCTGAGAGGGAACAACGGTGAATGACTACTCCGATTTGATGATAGCGACCAGAGCGGTCGTCGACCCGGCGACGAGCGGCGCAGACCTAATCCAGATCGCGCACGTGCAGCCGAGCTTGCGACAGCAGGTCGCTATTCATCCGAACGCCTCCCCTGACCTCCTGTCCTGGCTGGAAGCCAATCGGGATCCTGTCACACCGCCTGTCGTCGCACCGCGAGCCACCCCGACAGTGGCCACTGGATATGTTGATGGCGATAGCCCGGGTTGGGCAGTTCTCGGTTTCTTCGTCCCGATCGTCGGCCTGGTTCTTTGGATCGTGTGGCACGATGTCAGGCCGCATGACTCTAGGATGGCCCGCAATGGCTTCATTACATCCATCCTTCTTGCGGTGCTCGTGACCGTTATGTCGCCTGTTATCGCTGCCCGAATTGCAGCCAGTTCGCCCTCATCGCCTCCCATATCTGCCACGTCTCCCACATCTGCCACAGGCAAGCCATTCCCGGAGGTTGACTACCCGGCTCCAGTGGCAATGGCGGATTTTGACTTACGCCTTCCCGATCTCGCCAAATCTCCCATCCATGTGGCGATCACACTCGGGGATTGGGTAGCGGGCCAGCAGGTGACCACACTCGACTCGGCTTGGGAGACCGTCGGCGGTCAGGGATCTTTTCCGGCTCCAAACCGGTTTGACCAAACGACATCAGCCTTCGCATTCGGTGTCATCACGTTCACGCAATCTGGTGATCCGTGGGGAGGCATGGTGCCGGTGTACGTTGCGATAACCCAGGCGGACCAAGGCTTTACAGGCAGCGACACGCTTTCGCCACTTGGGTTGGGAAGGCTATGGGCATCCGGGTATCGGTTTCCAAAAGATCCTCCTGCCGTCTGGTCGTACGACGGCACTGATATTCAACACGTAGCCATGATCTCCTACGGTCCAATGATCGTGGCGGACGAAAAGACAGCCGAGCCGTTCATCATTGCCGTGGATCAGGTGTTCACGTCGTCGAACCCACAGGGCAATCCCGCACTCGACGGTTTGCGGGTTGTCCCCGTTGCCGATGACGGGTTTACATTTACAGGCACCCTCACCGGCTGTATCCCAAAGCCGTTGTGGCGATAGGTCCGCGAGGTTGTCCGCGCCATGACAGCGACCTGTTGGACCGCGGCGCGTGGTGCTTCACATTCACGACGGGGCAACCACCTTGGAGGTTTCCGGGCCGCCACAGTAGCATCATCGCGCTGCCTATCTGTTCAAGATCTCGATGCGTCCCTCTACTTCCGCATCCAGCAGGCTGGCTGTCGACAGATGCTCGATGAGGACGTCCTGGATTGAGCTGGATACCACCTGGGCGTCGCCGTTGACCAGAACCTCTTCGACTGGCACGTTGAAGAACTTCTCGAAGTTCAGGAAGTGGAACTCTTGCAGGCCGACCTTGTATTGCTTGTCGTCCTCGATCGGGTCGCCGTTCAGTTCCAGGGTCACGAACTCCTTCGTTGCTCGGTCGAAGACTATGTGCATGCCCTTCGAGTATTGGTAGAACTCGGTGTGGTCGCAGTCAAACATCTCGTCGCGGAAGATGAAGGCGAGCATTCGCCTCAGCTGCGCGCCGGTTACGCGAAGCTGCCGCAGTTTGTCGTCATACGGGAACAGCTCCATGAACTCCCGCAGTTGCAGCAGAGTGGAGATGGGCGTCTTGCGAACTGACCCGGAACCCAGCATCACGAGCTCGACGCCAGTAGCGCCGGCGATGATGTCGGAAAGAAGGTTGCCCAACTCGGTTTCCTCGTAGCGGCTGGGGTGGGTCAGTTCGTGCTTGAATCGGCAGAGCACGCGGTCGTACTTCTGGTCGGTTTCCTGTTTGAACTCGTTGATGGTCTTTTCCATCTCCAGGTCGCGTGGGCAGGTGTGCTCTTCGATGGGCAGGCATTGCCATTTGAATTCGTCGAAGGTATTCGTGTCGGTGTTTATCAGCAGATCGAATCGTCCGATCTGCTCGGTGCCTTTGCCGGCTTGCACAATCGGGATTCCATTGACGATTGTGGGGTGATCCATAAGGGTGTGCGAGTGCCCGCCGATTATCACGTCCACGCCCCATTCCGGGTCGAGCATGGCCGCCAATTTCTTGTCCTCTTCGAAGCCGATATGCGTCAGCAGGACGGTGAAGTCGATGTCCACGTGTTGATAGGCGTTACAGATGTGCCCGACTTCTTTGGCGGCCTCCTCAAGGCTGACGAAGCTTCCGAGAACGTCCTCCTGGATGCCGCTGATAATGTCTTGTGTGGTGACGCCGATGAACATGATGTTCATGCCGTCGATTTGGAAAATCTTCTGGGGCGTGAAAAGCCGTGTGAACGGATTCTTGATATACAGGTTCGCGTTGACGATGGGGAACTTGGCGCAGCGCTCCAAAAACAGCAGGTGCGCCAGCCCGTAATCAACCTCGTGATTGCCGACGGTGACGACGTCAGGGGCCAGCATGTTCATGATCTCGATGGTAGAAATGCCGCGGAACTCGGTGTCGATGATCGAGCCTTGCAGCATATCGCCAGCGATGCAATAAAGAACGTTCTTTTCCTCTGAACGTACTTTCGAGACATAGCCGGAGAGCATCGAAATGCCGCCGACCAGTTCTTTGTCAACTTCTTGCGCCATGAAATCTCCGTGGAGATCATTTGAGTGCAGAAGGGTCAATTTTTTGTGATGCGCCATGATACCTCCCTTAGTAGATGGGTACCCTCATTATGTCACTACCTAACTGTGGTTGACAAGGGGTTTTGGACAATTTTCGGACGCATTACAACGTCCCCGCCGACGCGGTATTCCGTCGCGCGCTCTGATGTGTCACCCTGCGCGCAGTCGCAGGATCTGGCCGGGTTCCCGGGGTGAAAACCATTCGCTTCACGCCGCGTTCTGGGCTGTGCCTCCGTCAACGAAGGGGACGGTCGCGGCGGGCATGCCGTAGGCGCCGCCAAGCACCTCGCTCATGCCGTAGCTACTTTTTGAAGGTGATGGCCTGGGCCGACGAGTCGTCTCTGATCGGGGGCGCGGACGGGACGGGCGCGGCGGGCGGGGCTGCTTCTGCCCGACGCGAGGTAACCCGGCAAAACTTCGACGAAAACGGAGCCCGGCCGAACTGTTGTACGCCCTATCTACATTCCGTCGGCAAAACCGGGTAGTTTAGGCGTACACCTCTGGACGACCACCCCAAAACCGGTGCAGTTTTGACGGGCTACCTCGTCGGTAGATGGCTTTCAGACCCATTCTCACCCGTCTAGTCCCAGACGCCGATTGGTCAACTGCCACAGTGCGTCTTGCAGGGCAACATCCTCCTGAAGTGGCATGGGTGACGGTTTGCCGCGACGGTCGAACAATGTGCCGGGCGGTGTGTCTGTCAGGTCGGCGAACACCAGGTCAGCGAGGCCTTTGGCGGGTTCCGCGGGGTTAGTCAATACAAGGCCGCTGACGGATTTGGCGATGCGTCCCATGCCCCCGGCCAGTGTGGCCCTCAACCCCGTCTTCATCAAGCCGGGCGAGTAGACCACCGCCGTGACGTTACCCATGTGGCGCGGTACGGCGGCGGTGAACAGGTTGAGTGCCGCCTTCGACCGCTCGAACGCCGACATGAACGCGAATGACTGTTCACAGTCCGCGAGATGGTAGGTGTGGTCGACACTTCGGGACGGGACTGCCCGTCTTGGTGCAATGAACTTCAGCATTGGAAAACGTGAATCCACGTTCGGCCACCCACCGTCATGGCCCACCGTCAACGCTGTCGGCGTACTGCCGCCATCAACAAGGTCGACCGCCAAACGGTCCTGGAGAGCGTGACGGTGAACGACGGCGAGTGGACCTGAGTGACGCGGCCGTTGTCCGGCCAGTCGAGGCCGGCGCGTCGGGCGCCCGCTTGCGGGCAGTGTCAAGTACTATAGAGAAACCTGATTGGACTTGGTACTTTGGAGGGACAGAGGGAAATGGATTTGGCCAATTTGATTTCAGCCGCTGCGGCAGCCGCCGCAGTCGTCATCGCACTTGCCGCATTTGTTGTTTCGCTCGTCAACATGCACAGCTGGCATCAACGAATGAAGACGGAGATGGGGTTCCCTAGGATTGCCGATGTTTTGTCGGGGGCGGTGAGCTACCGGGTTAACCTAGTGAAAATTTTCGACGATATACAAACCGACCTCGCAGACCTAGTCGAGAACCGCATCGACTGGACGGCGTTCCGTGACAAAATTCAAGGGGACGCAGAGCTTAAGTATCCCGTGGGCACTTTTAAAAGTGCCGGGGAGACCGTCCACCTTGTATATCCGAGTTTTGACGCGGATCTCGTATCGAAGCTGCACCGTGAAGCTCTCAAGGTCTACAACCCCATTCGGCACTGGCACACCGAGCAGGATGTGTGGGACTGGCTTGAGTCCGAGACCTTGATTAACAGAGACATGACTAAAGCAGAGATACACGCCGCCCTTAACAACAAGTCCTTTTTTGCCAGGCGCAGTGAAATTGTGCGATTGCTTGACAAAATTGAAGCGGCCGCGAAGGAGTGCGCCAAGCGAGTAGACGCCGAGTAGGCCAGTCCCGGACCGCCAGACCACTCAACAGACTTTTGTCTTAAAAGCCGGCAATCGCCTCGAACACGGTATGGGTGATCGACTTCCAGTGGGACTCCGACGAAACGGGCCCGTAACTATGGAGGTTGGCGGACCAGGCCGGGATAGTGCCAAAAGCGCGATGGCCGACGGCCACGTCACAGGATTTCTAGCGTCGCCCAGCCGGTAATCAGGGCCAGATGGTCACCCACCCCGCGAGCCCGCTGATCATCGGACAACGGTATGGACCATAGCGGCGTCAAGGACCCATCGAGGGCCCGCGCCGTCAACACGTGGCCACCGTCCGTGTAGACCACCGAACTGCCGAACTCCAAGAACAGGCTCTTCGTGTCGCCGAACGACTGAACGTCACCGGATGCCGCGTTGACAGCGAACTGCGGTGTCGTGTTTTTCGATAGCGAAATCGACCAACCGAACGCCCAGCCCGACTTGACCTCTTCGATCGTGGCGGCGTCACCTAGGAACGAACTTTGTGTGCTGGGTCCGGTTATCTGCGCCGACTGCACAGTTTCGCCGGTCCTCAAATCAAACTCCCACAACTGGAAGGGGTCTGTTCCGTGCCCTGTTATGACGAATCCCACTCCGCCGTCTACCGTCACCTCCGGCCGCTCGGCATAGACGGGAGACTGCCAAAGGGACGTACCGGACGCGGCGTCCCACGCCCAAATGTCATAGCTTTCCCACTGTGGGTCGGGCCATTCACCGTGCTCGGTCGGCACAATCTTGAACAACGACCCGTCCGCCGTCTGCACGTAGTAGGCGCATCCCAGTGGCTCCGTACCAAGCCCGGTTGGTTTCCCGGTTGCCGCCGAGACAAACCCCGCGCCCGTCATGATCCAGTCGTTGCCGATGACGCCCCAACTGGGCGACCTGGCCCGATTGCTCGTCGCTCGACGGCTGCTGCCACAGGGGTGTCGCCAAATCGCTGGGCGAATACCCGGTGACGTGGGTGTCGTCTGTGATGACATACACGCCCCCGACCATGTCGTCATCGGCTTGGGCGGAAAACGACCCCGATTTGGCGCCCAGCTCCCCCGTCGCCGGGTCGACGGTGATACTGATGTCCGGACTCGAGTGGTCCGCCCAGTCCATGACGCGCAACACCAGCGTTTTCCCCGAAAACGCGATGGCTCGCAGAGCCGGCTCAGTGCCGTCGAACCGTGAGGCAGGCACCGTCCAGGCAACCGTGCCAGTGCTTACGTCGAGGCCGCGAAGAGCCACCAAATCCGCTGGGATTTTCTTGACGGTTACGTCCTCGACGACTATCAATGCCCACTGGTTGTTCGACCATCGCACATCCGCGTTCAGTGTTACGCCTGACGCGGGCGTCAGACCTTGCAGCAAATCGATTGGCTGACCTGGCGTGGGTTGGGTGACGATATCGGGCATGGGGGTTGCAGCCGGCGCGAGTGCCGGCAGCGGCATCGTGGCGCGGCTTGCTTTGACGCTGTCACAATGCGGCGTGGATGTTGACCCTGGCACACTTCCCGGCCAGATTGACCCTGGCAACTTACCGAACGTGATGACCAATCCCACCACGACTGCCACCACCACCGCTGCAACGGCAACGGCCCTAATGGAGGAAGGCTTCAGTTGCGTGGCGGGCGCGGTGGTCGTCGGGTCATTGAGAGCCGGCGGCTCCGAGGACTGACCCGCAGACGGATCAGACGGGCCAAGCGATGGTTGCACAGCCTGGTTTTCGGGCGGCGAGTCAGGGCCGGGCGTCGACCTAGTAATGGGCACCGGGTCGTCTGGTGGCAGCCAATTCGGCGCGTCCGGCGGTGGCACCTGCTCGTCCAAATCGCCCTGATCACCGTTACTCACCCCGCCATTGTACGGGTGTCAACGCTGGAGCCACTGGCCCGGCCAAAACACGCGACAAATTGTGCCTATCAAGCACTGAAGGACTACCATGAGACGTAGTTTTCCAACGCGGGTCCCCTATCGCTCCACAACAATCGGCTTCATTTTTACTTGACCAAGGGTGGGTATCGTGATGAAGATTCAAAGGCTTGTAGCGTCCGTCGCATTCGCGGCCTTGACGTGCGGTTTCATGGCTAGTGCCCCGCTGGCCCGGGCAGCCGACCTGGATGCCCAGGTGCTGGGGTTGGCGTTAGACACGTCCTTGGCCGGGGACACCCCGGTGGCCTGGTCAGCGGGTGATCCAGTGCCGACGATCCCGGCTGGCCAGACATTCTGGTTTTCGATCACAGTGCAGAACACGGGAACGCTCACATGGGGGCAATTTCCTGCTTCTGGCCAGATGCCGGCGACGTTCTTGAGCCGTGGCCCAGATTACAACACCGTGTTCGGCACATACTTCATTTCGCCCGGGCAGGGACAAGAGACACCGCCAGGCGCAACGTTCACATACAAGTCCGGTCTGCGCGCCCCCTCGACCCCTGGGTCATACACAATGACGTGGCAGCTAGCCCAGTGGATCATTCCAAATCAGGGAACGTTGAACTACGACCAGGCGCCATGGTTTGGCCCGCAGGTGACGTTCCCGATCAATGTGGTAGCCCGAACGGATTCCGCGCCACCGACGCCGCCGAGAACGCCAGGCCTCATTGACGCGTCCAATTTCGACTATGTTGGCAGCATCAGCCTGCCCGACGTACCTGTGTCCACTGGCTACAACGATGACAAAACCTACTTCCCGAGCGGCATCACGTTGCGGACGGTGAACGGCGAACGGCGAATGATTTTGGCGACCGGTGTTTACCAGCAGACGGTGTACGAGGTGGCGATCCCCACGCCAGGAAAGATCATTGGTAGCGATCTCAGCGCGGTGCCACAGGCACCTTTACGCACCGTGTTCGGCGGACTGCCAATGTTGACAGGCGACTCCAGTAACCCCACCGCGAGCGACAACGGCATGATGTGGTACGACCCGTCGACCGACTTGTTGTATTGGGCAAACTACAACAGTTACCTCACCACTGCTATCACGTTCCCGATCCTGGAGTCGGCTAGCCTCTCGGGCGATGTATTGACACCGATTGGTGGGTGGTATCAGCCGGACGATCCAGATGGAGCGCCAGGGAAATCGTTCTGGGGCGGCGTGACGAGCATTCCGCAAGATTTCGCCGATAAATACACCGATGGCAAAACACTCGGTGTCGGTTTCGGTGGCAATGACTATTCCATCAACGCGTCCAACAGTTGGGGCCCGGCGCTAGCAGCCGTGTCGCTTCCCGCACCTGGTGGCACGATGGATCTACAGTCGGTTTTCAACTCTTCGATCATTGCCCGGGCGCCTCGAGATGGCAATTATTTCAACAACGCGCCGCAACCGGCCAGCCCTTGGGCTGGCACTTACTCATCCAATGATTATGTGGGCAGCGGCGTATTCATCGACCTACCGGGCCAGAAGGGTTACGTCACGTTCAACCGTGAGGCGACCGGACGGATCGGTTATGACTATGGTGGAGGCAACTTCCAGGGCACCTACCAGAACACCTGGAATGTCTACAGCTATGACGAGTTGGGGCGCGCGGCGACCGGCGCAATTCCGAAAACGAGCGTGACTCCGTCGAGCGTCCGCTACATGACATTGCCAAACGACGCGACGAGTCTCGACCAGCAGATCGCCGGGTCGGCTTTCGACCCAACCACCCGCCTGTTGTACGTCTACAGCATGCGGGCGTTCGGGCCGGTCGGGTGTTGCTCGACGCCCCCGCTGGTCCATGTCTACTACGTCACCCCCGACCTGCAGTCACTGGCTGTGACGAAACCGCCGACTAAAACGTCGTATTTACAGGGCGACGCGCTGAAACTGTCGGGAATGGTGGTAACGGCGACGTACACGGATGGTTCGACGAAGGACGTCACCGCCAACGTGACCACCGATCAGGCTGACGGCTCCAAGTTGCCGACCATCGGCACTAAGACGGTGCAGGTCAGCTACACCGACAACGGGCTAACGCAAACGGCCAGCTTCCCGATAACGGTGGCAGCGAAACCGTCATCCGGCCCAACTCCCCCGCCGCCGACGGTCCCGCCTGTACCTGTGCCTGCACCTATCACCGTGGTCAGCATCACCGTCCAAACTGGCGGATCAATAGACGGTCCAAGCTATCTTTGGCTCCTTGGCCCAGGTATGGGCGCGCTGGCGACACTGCTGATGGCTGTTAGCCTGACGCCAAGCAAGCTGGACAGACGTCGCGTCGCCCGCTCACAGACGTCTGTTTGATCACGCCGGGATAAGGCCAAAAGCGCGATGGCCGACGGCCACGTCCTCACCCGAGATTCCCGATGCCGGTTGGGACGCCAGGAAGACCACTACCGAGGCGACTTGGGCCGGAGTTACGTCGGGGCTGGTGCCACACTTTGGCTCGGTGATCGGGTTATCTGTGACATGCCCGGGGTTGACGACGTTGACCGTCAAACCCGTCCCTGCCGCCGCGTCCGCCAGGTTCTTCGAGATCGTCATAACGGCTCGGTTGCGTAAGGACGTGGCGATGTTGCCGGTGAGCGTCGCGCCCTGCCCGTCGATGAAGACGATTCGGCCCGGCCGGCTGATCACTGGCAGCGCCGCGTTGGCAACCCGCAGGTAGCCGATGGATTTGGCGTCAACAGCCTGAAGCACGGCGTCTGGATCGAAACCTTTGGCCGGGTCAAGAGTCTGGGCCGCAGGAGCCGCGCTGAGGACCACCACGTCCAGCTTGCCGTAGCGCGTCATGACCTCGCCAATGGCCGATGCAACCGACGCCGTGGAGCCTGTGTCCATGACGCAGCTGTCCACGGCGTGTCGGTGAGCGTCGACCGCTAGCTGCTTGGTGGCGTCATCCAGGTGCTGTTGGTCGCGCCCGGCGATCACCACCTGCGCGCCCTCTGACGCGAATTGGCGGGCCACCTCACGGCCGATGTAGCCGCTGCCGCCGACAATCAGCACTATGGCATCTTTCAATCCGAGATCCATATCCGATCCTTGCCTTCAGGAATGGCTGATTGCCGGCACCGCAACCGCGACAAATCAGTTGGCCAACAAGATGGGCTTGAAGAAAGCGGCCAGCTCGTCGTGGGCGGTCAAGGGCAGCACATGGGCCACATACTGGTCCGGACGAACCACCACGATGGCACCATCGTCAGAGATCTCCCGGGCGGCGAAAATGTCGTCTGCCGGATCGACCGTGAACACCTGCTCCCAATCTTGCAGGCACATCGGGCCCATGATTGGCTTAAAGGCGGACGGCACTTTTGCCATCTCGACTTCGTCCCATGGCTGCCGGTAGATCACCTTGACGTCGAACCAGGCGTTGAGGTCGCCGTCCTTGGGCTGACGCGCAAGCGGCGAGTCCGGCGAGGTTTCCAGCCATTCGGCAAGGTCGCTGGTCGGCGACTTCTTGCCGGCCGCCGCAGCGGAGTCGGCGAACACATAAATGCGCCACCGACCGTCCGCCTCGTGAAGATGGCCGATATGCACAGGCTTGGCATCGCAGACACGCATCGCGCGGGCCGACTTGAAATGCTTCCCGATGGGGAAGCCTTTGGCCAGATCTTGGTGGGTGCTCTTACCGACCATTTCGGCAGCAGGGTATAGGGTCTGCATGCCGGCGGGGAATTCCCAAGTGCCGACATAGAAAGTTTCGCGCTCGGCCGGATCGGTCAATTCTTCCGGTTTCTTGGCCATGATGGTTGACCACGTCCGGTCGAAGGTCACCAGATCGACCGCGATGGTCTGGCGCTCTTTCGAGTAGGTATCCAGAATGCTTTCGGGGCTGCGCCCGTCGAGAACATAGCCCAGCTTCCAGCCGAGGTTCCAGCCGTCCTGCATAGACACATTCATGCCCTGCCCGGCCTTCGCACTATGCGTGTGGCAGGCGTCACCGGCAATGAACACGCGCGGGGTGCGCTTGCCTGTCTCGCCCGCGGGCACGTTGTCGAACTTGTCGGTGACGCGGTGCCCGACCTCGTAGAGGCTGAACCACGGCACCTCTTTCATCTGCAACGAGTAGGGGTGAAGCACCTCATTGCAGATTTCCTCCATGCGCGCCAGCGAGGTTTTGCGAACTTCGGCGGCATTTTCGTCGGTGATCTCGCCCAGATCCACATAAAGACGAGTCAGGAAACCGCCCTCGCGCGGTAGCCACAATATGTTGCCGGCGGTGCTGGACTGGATGGTGGCCTTGTTGCGGTAATCCGGGAAGTCGGTGGTGATCAAGGCGTCGATCACGCCCCAGGCGTGCATCGATGTGGTGCCCTCAAGCTTGCGCCCAATGGCCGCACGAACACCGCTGCGCGCGCCGTCAGCGCCGAGCACATACTTGGCTTTGACAATTTTCTCGACGCCCTCTTGCGGGTAAGCCGAACGCTTGATGGTGACCGTCACCGGGTATTCCTCGGCGTCGTCGATCGTCAAATCGACGTACTCCCAGCCGTAGTCCGGCTTAAGCCGGGCTGGCGACTTGGCCATGTAGTCGATGAAGTAATCGGCCACCCGAGCCTGGTTGACCAGGATGTGCGGAAATTCGCTAATACCCGTGGGATCGTCAGCTGTTCTGGATGCGCGGTGAATCCGCGACGGGTCTTTCGGGTCGGGACGCCAAAAAGCCGTCTGGTAGTTGGTGTAGGCCTCCGCGATTATCTCGTCGGCGAAGCCAAAGGCGGCAAAACTCTCGACGGAACGGGCGTTGACGCCGTCCGCGTGACCCAATTCGAGGCGCCCGGGTCGGCGCTCGATGATACGGGTGTCAATTGACGGAAATTGCGACAACTGGGCTGCGGTGATGATGCCGGCTGGCCCGGTGCCGATTATTAGAACGTCGACCTTGTCGGGAAAGGTGTCTGAACGCCGCAACCCGACGCCGGCTGCGGGACGCACCCGCGGATCGGCTGAAACGTAACCCTGATCGTGAAACTGCATCGTTGCTACTCCCTCGATAAATGCGCGATTTAACACCGCGCAGACCTGGTGATGCTGTGATTATATTTCCGTGGCTGGTTGGCGAATTTCGAATCCTACCGGTTTTCGCTGTGAGCTAAAGGATTCACAGATAACTCCCAAACTTGACCAATTTTCTGCCGGAGTGGGGCCCGTCCGTGCCGTCATTAACCCTGCTCAGCGGCGATTTCACGACATCGGTGACTCCTAGCATGAATCACCCGGCGCGTGCTGAAGGGTTGGCAAAATAGGACCAGCCGCAGATTGGATTTGGACCACTAGTGTGGTGAAAGGTTTCGAGTCTTTCCACATGTTTGCACTATGTGCCAAAGTAACTCGATCACACGCATACAGATGGCCCATGAGGCAGAGGACCTGTCCCCTTGGCTGCGTCAAATAGCTGTGCGCCGCCTCACGCCCAGCGCAACGGCCATCGCGGCAGCAACCAGCAACACCAACGGCGCCCAACCGCCGTGGCCACCTGGCAGTACACCACCGGTCTCGACGACCACCCCAGCGCCAGCCGCCGCCGGGGCCGGGGGTGTTTTCGGGGCGGCTGGCACGTTGAAAGTCCCGCGCATGGTTTGCGACGATCCAGTGGCGACGAATGTGTGGGTTCCGGCCGGCGTGTCCGCTGGGATCACCCACGTGAACTGAACCACTCCATTGGCGTCGGCCTTCTGAGTGCCCAGATCGAGCGGGAACGACTGCATCGTCCCCCGTACCGATTCGCCAGGCTGGAACCCGGCCGCCACACCGGTCACCTTCCACCCGACCTGAACCTGGGTGACGGGCGCGCCGTCGTGGGTGACGATAACCGCCGGGCCAGGCCAGTTATGCTGCTCGACCCGCACTTGCGCCTGTGCCGGGTGTGCCGGGTCCGTCCCCACAACCGCGACGGTGATCGTCGCCGTCCGTGCTGCCCACGGGCTGCCGGTGAATGGTGCGACCGTCAAAGCCAGCGGTGTGGTGGCACTTCCGGACGGCGCCGCAGCGGTAAGCCAAGCGGGCAGGCCGGTGACCTGCCAATCAAGGCCAGAACTGGACGACACGGCAATCGACTGGGCGCCACCCGTCGAGTCGATCACCAATCCCGACGGGGCAACCGTCAACTTGGCACCCGCCTGAGTGACGGCAACCTTGGCCGTCAAACCACTGGCGGTGACGGTGGCGGTTGCGGTACGGCCTGCGGCAGACGGGTTGGCGGCAACGCCAAGGATGAGTGTGCCGGCCGCCTGCGTTACGGTGAGCCAGGTCTGGTCGCTGTCAACCGTCCAAGTGGCCTGGTTCGTCGTCACGGCCACATTCGTCGAGGCGGCCCCCGCCGCCACCGACCAGGTGGATTGCGACAACGTCAGGGTCGGCGCGGGCGGCGTGATCGTGAAATGCCCGATGACCTGGCCGGCGTAGTTCCCGACGCCGGTCACCGTCACCGTCGCCTCGCCGGGGTCGGTGTTGTTCGAATAGGCCACCGTGTAGTCCGTACCCTCAACCAGCGTCGTTCCGCCGACGGACACCGTCACGGTCGGCGTCAATGGCGCGCTGGTGTAGGCCGTCGAACCCGTCACCGTGATGACGGTACTGACCGGCAGAGTCAGCGGCGCCACCGTCAAGGTGTACGACGCGGACGCCTCCAACCACTCGCCCGCCACTTCGGCGGCCATCACCGTGATGCTTGCCGAGCCGGCCCCCACAATGGTGACCAGGCCCGTTCCGTCCACCCCTGCCACTGCCGGATTGGTGGACGTGAAGCTCAACGCCCCCGCGCCCACCTGGGTCAACGCGTTGGTGAACGCCGCGTCCCCAAATGTCTTGGTGACAACAGCCTGATCGAACGTCAGCGTCTGCGGCTGGGCGGGTGGCGCCACGGTCGAAATGACGAAGGTGACCGTGCCCGTGGACCCGGCGTAGTTGCCTACCCCGGTGACGGTGACGGTTGCGGTGCCCGCATCGGTGTTGTCGGCATATGCCACGGTGTAGGCCGATGTCGGCACCGGGGCCATCCCGTCCCGCACGACCACCGGCGGAATGATCGGCGACCCGGTATACGTCTGGTCCGCAATCGGGTCGACGGCGAAGGTGATAACCCGCGGCGCGATGGTGAACTGCGCGGTGGCGGTTCCCGTGTAGCTACCGATGCCGGTCACAGTAACTGTGGCGGTGCCCGCGTCCGTGTTGTTGGAGTAGGCGACGGTGTAGTCCGTCCCCGCCACCAAAGTGGCCCCACCAAGGGTGACGGTGACAGCCGGCGTCAAGGCCGCGCCGGTGTAGGCAGACCCACCGGCGATGTCAACACTCGCGGACGCAATGTCCGTCTGAGCTACCGGCAGGTACGACAGTGGCGCCGGCCAAGACGGCGGTTTGCCCGCCGTGAACAGGTAGTCGTGCGCCCATTGCGTCAGGTCGGCACCGGTGACCGATTCGGCCACATCGATGAAGTCCTGAGTGGACGCGTTGCCGCCCGCATACGTCGCGAACCACGTCTGCAGCACCTGATCCATCAGGTCCGGGCCAATGCCTTCTCGCAAGGCGGCCAAGGCCAAGGCGCCGCCCTCATAGTTCCAGCTGCCGAACATCTGCGACTGGCTGGTCATGCCAGCCGGCGCAACGGACCACAACGAATTGGTGTCGGCCAGGTTGTAGGTTGACGCCGCCTGATCGGCGACGGTTGAGCCGTTGTTGTCCTCGGCCCACAACCATTGCACGTAGGTCGCAAACCCCTCCGCCAGCCATAGGTCCGACCAGTCCGCCACCGTCACACAGTTGCCACCCCACTGGTGGGCAAATTCATGAGCATAGATAGAGTCACCCCAATCGCCGGTGTAGAACGGCTTGCCGTAAACCTCCAGCGCGTACGACACAGAGGTCGGCTTCATCACATAGCCGGCCACCGCCGGGCAATACGGCCCGAAGTTGGTCTCGCCCCAATCCAGCAGTTGCTTCGTCAAAGCCATGTAGTGTGTCGGCACAGCCCCACCGTTGGCAATGCCCGGATCGGTGCGGATATCAATCGGCACCGTGTTCCCCAGCGTCGTCGTATATGTGTCGGTGTAGGCCTCATAGTTGCCTATGGCCGCGATGGTGAAGGAGCTTGGGACGGCGTCCGGCTCGTCCCACGTCCATTGCGTCTGGTCGGTGCTGACCGCCGCAGTGGACACCAACTTCCCGATGCCGACCGCCTGGAAGTCGTTCGGCGCGGTCAAGATGGTCGTGTACGACGCCTTGTCCGTCGGCGTGGCGTTGACGGGGTACCACGCGAACGCTCCGACCGGTTCACCCAGGCCGACACCACCGCCGTCCGCCGGGTGGGTCGTCCCGCCCGACGAGAATGCCTGATCCGGCAGCCAGCCGACCGCGAAGTTGGACGACCCGTGGAATACGAATTGCTGTGGCTCGCCCGAGTACACCACGGCGACGGTGAAATCACCGGTGATCGGCCCCGTCGGGGTGACGACGAGCTTGTACATGTTTGTGGCCGCGTCCTGAAGCCGGTAGAAATGGGCCGCATTGCCGTCGATCACCACGCGGCTGACGTTCAGGCCGAGCAGGTCAAGGCCGAAGGAGCACAGCGGCTGGCCGGTGACCGTCGCGTTGATCGTCGTCTCACCACTGATAGTAACGGGCGGGCCCTTCTGGAACGTCAGGTCGATGTTGTAATGCGACACGTCGTACCCGCCGTTGCCCGACCACGGCACAAGCGAATCGGAGCTGGTCAGGGAGCCGTTTATTCCGCTACAGGGGACGGGAGCAGGCACGGTGACGGTGGCCGTGCCGGACTTCGTGTCGTCGAGCACGGACGTGGCCGTCACCGTCAAGGAGGACGCAGTCTCGTCATATGCGACAGTCAGCAGGCCGGTGCTCGAAATGGATGTGCCCGTGCCGCCACCGCTCACCTGCCAAGTCACCGCCTGCGACGGGTTGTTGGTGCCGGCCACCGTTACGGTGAACTGTTGGGTTGCGTCCCGGTTAACGGTGACGGTGGCGGGTGCCACGGTAACACCGGTCACAGTTGGGGCGGCGGCGCCGAACACGACGTCCGGGCCCGTCCCCTGAAGATCTGCGATAGCCTTGGTGACGGGAGGATACCCGGCAACCGTAAAGGTAATGGTTTCGTTCTGCAACTGGGTCATCGTCTGGCCTGGGTCGCCGGCATTGTGCGCATTGTGAGTGGTGATCCATTCGTTGGCTGCTAATCCGGCGGCTGTCGTCGTGAAACTGCCACTATCGCCGCCGTCCGTCGTCCAGGTGACGGTGGCGTTGGCCAGCGGCCCGCCCGCAGTCGCGTAGGTGCGCGTCGACGAAATGCCGACGTCGAGCGACAAGTCGTTGGTCGTGTCGTAAGAGATGTTGACGGGCGGCAGGGAAAGATCCACACCAAGGCCGGCCACCGAATCGATCAGCTTGTTGTTGATCGAATTCCAGTACCAGAACCCCATGCGGATCGGCTGATAGTAGGTGCTGTTGTGGGCGATCTTCTCAAATGTGGTGTTGTAGAAAGAGCCGTTGTTGCCAATGCCATACCCCGAACCGAAGGCGATGAACGTCACATTGGTAATGAGGGTGTTGTCGGTGAACATGACGACGGGCGGCGACGTCACCTGATCCCAGCCCTGGAACTCGATGCACGAGAACGAATAGCCGCCATCGGAAGTATCGATGTCGTCCGTCATCGTCTCGGCCTTGACGGTGTTGCCGCTGACCACCATGCCGGCCTGGCCGTTGTCGGAACCGACCCAAAGCGCCCTGATGTAGGCAGACCCCGGCCACGCCTTAGCGACAACGACGTTGTCCTCGAAAGTGTTGTCCATGAACAGGCCGCTCGGGTTGGGTTGTCCAGTAGCGGTGGCATAGACCTGCGGACGGAACCCCACCGCGCCGCTGGTCCTGCCATACTCGGCGAACCGCTGGGACGGCGCATAGGCGTTGACGTAGATGAAGTTGTTGCGGGCCACCGCGTTCGTCATGTTGCCGCCACCGATGCCGATCGGCATGTAGCCCAAGCCGAAGATCTTGTTGCCTTCCGTGGTGCTGTTCGACGCGTAGGCGATCAGGAACGAGTTGGTCGAGTAGCTGTCGCCGTAAACCTCGTTGCCTTTCTGCTCGCCACCCGTCGTGATACCCACCTGACGGCACCGGCGCACCGAGTTGTATTCGGTGACGTTCGTGTGGTCTGTCCCGTCATAGGCGGTGATCGCCCGCATCTGCTGGTCACGGAGATCAATACCCGTGCCACGGTCATAAACGACGTTGTTGTGGATATTGAGATGCGAGCTGACGTCCATGCCATTGATGTTGTCGCCGTAGTAGTCGATCGTGACGCCGGCGATCTCCATATAGGACGACTGGATCGAGTAAATCGGGTTGTAGCCCGTGCCGGCGATGCCCGCACCGCCATTTGTGCCCTGCACGATCTTGCCGTTGAAGATGTTCTGGTTCGTCAGGTTCCACAAGCCGCTGCGAACACCGAATGTGCCGAACTGGTCGTTGATGCCGTACATGAAATCGGCCCGGCTGTTGTTCTGCTCGTTGATGATGGTGTTGGGGGCGTTGTCATAGCTGATGGTGTGCCCACCCAGGTCAAGGTCCACAAAGCTGGCGTCGATGATGATGCCACCGTTTGGCACCGTCAGGTCCTGCGTCAAGACGTATTTCACTGGCGCGGTCGCCGTCCCGCCTTGGCGCAGGCGGTACGGAGCACTCTGACCCGTGAGGTCATCAGGAATTCGGATGACGTCTGGCATCAGCGTCAACGTCGTGCATGTCTTGTCGTCAGAGGCCGTGAAGGCGCCGTCCGAACCCTTGGCCTTGATCTGGTAGTGATAGGTGGTGCCAGGCTGAAGGCCAGTCAGATACAGCGTGTTCTGGTAGAAGTACGACTCGGTTTGCTGGGTCGCCTGGCCGTAGCTGGTGTCCGCGCCGTAGTCGATCTTGGCCAGAGCAGGAAGGTTCGTGGCAAAGCTCACCGCGCAGGAGTAGTAGGACGGGTACTGCCAAAACGCCGAGTCGTCGAAAGTCAGCGTCGAACCGAATGTCTGCTTGATCAGCGGTTCGGTTTCCGGCAGGAAGTACTGCAACCGCATGTTGAAGAACTCTTGGTCGGGCGTGACGGGGTTGGCAATCGGCGCGACGGTCGTGAAATCGTCAACTGCGGCCGCAACCTGCGCGGGCGCCGTCAAGGTTGTTGCCAGCAGCGATCCGGCCACAAGAGTGATCAGACCGCCATATCGTGCGCGACTGGATTTTGGAACGTTCATCGTTGTGTCTCCTTGGCGGTGCAACCCGAGCCACTTGCGTCAAACCCCCCTTGCGGATGACGCGACCCAGATTCATCACCCCTTACCATACGCCGATTCCGACGATTTCGTTAATCGGCCACGACGACCGGGACAGCTCGTCAAACGGAGATCGCCAAGGTTGACAGGCACCCTGGACACCGAAGGAATACGCGTCAACAAAGAACGACCCCCCATTTCTGGAGGGTCGTCGCGCCACATTCCCTCGTGATGGCGGCGCTAATACCATCTTGCCGCTCGACACAGACGGGTTAGTCGTCCGCGCGGCCGCCCGGGGATGGTGGTCAAGTTTGGGAGTTGCCATCACCGAAAAACGCTATGATGGTCGGATTAGTGTCTCATTGGTCTGGCGCAAAGAAGCAGTTTTGCACCGTATGGAACATCTGGAGCAGGGAACATGACACAACAGGGGCAGCATTTCACGTTGGGGGGACATCGGGCGAAGGGCCTGTGGGCACCGGTATTGGCGGTTGCCCTATTCGGCACCATGGCCCTGGGTGGCGCGACGCCCGCGCGGGCGGCGGATCCGTTCGCGCCCAGCGTGGACGCGATTCCGGCCGCGACACCCAACATCGAACTGACCGGCCTGACCATCTCGGGCGGAAGTATTGAGCGCCCGGCGGACTTCGCAGGCAGCCGCACCGTCTATTGGGTGATGCCCGACGTCGCGAACGGCGGCACCGTCGCCGTCGTCCCATCAGCCCCGTCCGGAGCGACGATCTCCTACACCCTGGACGGCACCGCCCAGGCCAGTGGCGTCTTCAATCTGAGCCTAAGCGCGTCCAAGCTGATGTCCGAAATCGGCATCACGGTTACCGACGGCACCCGCACCAACCACTACTATCTGGACGTCAGCTCGCAGGACCCGTCGAGCTACCCGGTCGTCGAGCAGTATTACCCCAACATGAAGCCGTACAACCCGACCACCGACAAAACCCTCGTCCTGACGGACCAGTTCCAAGAGGATTCGTCAGTCGTCAACCCAGGAGTCCTCGATTTCATCGCCCAATACCTGGAGGGCTCACAGAAAAACCCGTCCATCATCACTGGGCCGGTGTTGGCAAAGAACCCTGCCTGGCACTCCCTGCACTATCACCTGGCTATCTGGAACAACCCGACGGCCTCGATTATCTGGGACGACGACTGGACGACAAAAGAGTGGGATCAGTTGGCGGATTTGTTCGACACCGATCCGGGTATCTTCATCTATGCGCAGGCCAAGGACACAGGCAACATCGAACCAGTGTTCGATTCGGTGTGGAGCTCGTACCTGATGAACATCACCAACGAAAACTACTACCAATGGATGCTGGCCGCCATTATCGACCAATGCCGGTCGAACAACTACGATTCCGTGTTCCTTGACAGCTACAACATGGACACTGTGTACGCCTTCACCAATTACAATTTCGTCAACTATGACGGGACTGCTCTGGCCAGTTATCAGGACCCACAGCTCGGCGGCCTGACTTGGGCGCAGGCGTCGGAGGAATTCATGGCCCGCATGACGCGCGACCTGAATAGGGCAGGCATTTGGTCTCTTCCGAACATCGGCAACCAGCGGACGACCTGGGATCCGATCGACTACGCCTATTCAAACGGCGGCATGTTCGAGCAGGCGATTGACACCCCCACGGTTGCAGGCGGCGACTGGCAGCAGGACATGTCCCGCTACATCTACCTGTCCAACAAAGACAAGGTCCTGATCTTCCAGGCCTACGGGACGCCTGATATCAACGCCGTAACTACCAGGCTTTACAAGACAGCGGCCTATCAACTGTGCCGCGGCAACTACACCTATATGAATGAGGTGGTGGAGGGCCAGTCCCAGGCGTCTTGGTACCCCGAGTACGACATCGGGGCCATGCTGGGCGCGCCCACCGAAACGGCAACCACCCCCGACGTCTTCAGTCGCGCCGTGGACCAGACGATCAGCCAGTACCAAATCGGAAGCAGCCTGCTTTTTCAGCGCCACTTCCAAAACGGGCTTGTTGTCGTCAATGGTGATCCGAGCGGCACCGCTCACGATTTCACCGTCCCCTCCGGGCCGTCCTACGAAAGCGTCACAATCCAGCCCGGAAGTGGCGGAACTGTCACCGATGCCGGCATTGGGGCGATCACCGGTGCCGCGAACTATCCGCTGATCAAGACGCCCGTCACCGCTGGGCAGACTATTTCGATTCCTGGTGACGGCGCCGTCATACTCGTGACGACTACCCCCGCGCCCGTCCTGGTCACATCGATAATACTTAACCCCATGCCGGGGGCGTTGGTGGCCGGCACCACAGCCAGTGTGACAGCAACGGTCTTCCCGTCGAACGCGACGAACAAGGCTTTGACGTGGACGTCATCGAACCCCACCGTGGCCACAGTTGACCAATCCGGCGTAGTGACCGCTGTCAGCCCAGGGCCCGCGACGATAACCGCAACCGCCCAAGACGGCTCCGGCAAGTCTGCCACCATCACTATCACCGTGGCCGCCGCCTCGATCCCAATCGAGTCAATTACGCTCATCCCCCCGACGCTGTCAATGATCCGCGGAACAACCACCATGGTGACGGCATTGATCTATCCACCCAATGCGACGAACCAGTCTTTGGCGTGGGCCACCATGAATGGCATGATCGCCATTGTTGACCAGTACGGTTTTGTCACCGCCGTCGGGCCTGGTACCACCGATATCACAGCCACCGCCCAAGACGGCACCGGCTGGATCGGCATGATGACCGTCACAGTCAGCCTTCCTGTCCCCGTCACCTCCGTCACCGTGACACCTCCAACGGCGGCGCTCACCGTCGGCGACACGACCGCCTTGACCGCGACGGTTGCCCCAACCGATGCCACGAACCAGTCCGTTGCGTGGTCGTCCTCGGATTCCACCGTCGCCACGGTCGACCAAACCGGGAAGGTAACCGCCGTCGGCCCCGGACCCGCCACGATCACCGCGACCAGCCAAGACGGCAGCAACAAGACCGGCGCCTCCACTATCACCGTCGCCGCCGCC
>Ga0123357_10002049_pt1 | contig 22106 bp, 20 predicted proteins | sample TergutEmb28metaG_FD_89873 | JGI IMG/M metagenome (GOLD analysis project Ga0123357, IMG submission 89873) | Embiratermes neotenicus P4 segment gut microbial communities from Petit-Saut dam, French Guiana - Emb289 P4 | ecosystem: Host-associated > Arthropoda: Insects > Digestive system > Gut ... | reverse complement strand
TTATTATTATTATTATTATTATTATTACTACAACATACACATTTTGGTTTTCATAACCACAATCATCAGTGTAGCCACTAAGACATTTTAAAAATGCACATTTTTATAAATGTGTTACTGTCTACTAAAAGGCAACACAGAAAAAGAATTACAAACTTGCTTGGAAAGCTAAAATTAGAGCTGCACCTGTTCAAACTGTATGTCACTGCCCCCACCCACCCCTGAAACTAGGGCAAGAGTAAAACCACCCTCAATCCAGATACCTCCCAAGCACACCCACCATACCCTCAACAATTCCTGTCCATAAATTTTTCAAATCATGTGGCCCAACATCAGGTCTCTTGACCCAATATGGCCCACAAGCACCTAGGAGTTTCACATGCCTGGTCTAAGTTCCATTTGAATACAAACCCTCTAAATCAGAATGTCAGTAAACAAAAAGAAATGCATAAAAAGAACAGAAATGTCTGAGTCACATTTCTGGCCTTGCCAATAGAGCACAGATAACTTTTGAAATGCATAATTAAATAACAGATGTGTTACCACACAGTTAATTTAGTGGTTGAGTTTGTAACATCCCCCACCCCTCAATACTAGGATCTGAACCAACACAGTTGGTCTCCATAGAGTACTGCTATCATGCATTGAACGTGCTCAGCTACTATTTGCTATGGCAAAGAACCATGCTGTCATAGCATCCATCCCTTGCAGCAGAGCCTTGGAAGAATACTGAACTTTAATTCATGTTCTAACCTCAAATGAAGCAAAAGTACTGCTGACTTTGTTTAATATATATGGGGCATGACTGACTGTAATAGATGGAAGAGAGAGAAACACCACAAATGCACAAACATGGGAAAAGTAAAACAACTCAAATTATGATGCCAACTGTATGTCACATCACTTCCGATTCGGGGCATAGAAAATTTCAAGCCGCTTGATTTTTGTCGGACAGAGTGTACCTGAAAGCTCAGGCAGAGGTTTTAAAATTGAGCTTGGTAAAATTACAATGCCATTAGCAGAATCTGATGTTAAAATAAAATTATTCCAGCAAAATAATTACAAGGTTAAGTTTTGGCAGAGAAGTGTATATGAACCTAAAATGAGTCATTTTGAAGACACAGGGAAAGGGCAGTTATTCTTCTGACAGAGTATGGTGCTGTAAAATCTGATATGGACAATAATTATTTCCCTAAACTTTAATCATCCAGCCTTTAAATTCAAATGTACTAGCTGATGACTGGGGCTGTTTTTGTATTAAATTCCCATTTCTGCACCTGTTCGCATTATCCATTGTGTTTAAATCACTTTTAATCTCTAAAGGACAGATGGCAAAATTCTGTCCCATTAAATTAACCTGAAGGTAAAAAACAATCTTGTAATGCCAAGACTTTTTTTTTAAATTTTCTGCGCTGATAAAAACAGGTCTCTTTTTCACCACATTTGTGTAAAAATTCTTTATAGGTATTAAATATTCACTGTGTGAATTCCAGTTAAAATGCCCACTTTTGAAGGGTAACTAACTCTCTCACTAACCCCCTTACAATTTTTGTTGTAGTCACAAGATATTTACAGATGTCTCTAAGTGCTAATCTTATTTTCTTTTCTCTCAAAGAAGCAAAATTAAGTGAATACACACATAAAGGCCCTTCTGACAAGTCTCTGTTACTTCTGAAGCCTTTTGTAAAATCCACACCTCCTTCACCACTGTTCTATTGTTAAGAAAGTCTTACTGAAAAATTTCAGTTCAGTAATTGCAATGGGAACATTTACTTAAATTTGGGTGCACCACTTTTCCAGTTCATCGTAATTTGGTCCTCAGAAATGCAGTGATAGCACAAACCCCATGTTGCGTTATGCACACTTGAATTTTTTTCTTGATTTTTTGTTTTTAATGGAACACACATGGCACCAAATTCCCTTTCCTCCCAAAGGCAAGTGTTTGCTGTGTCTTGCGTCAAGTCTTCTAGTTGGCTGGTGGATGGGGCTTGACGTTCATGTCTTGCAGTCTGCAGCTGAGAAACCCTTCTCACCTCTTGTACTAGGTCTCTCACCAAAGTCCATCTGAATAGTTGGTGTGATAATTTTGAACCACAAGAGGCAAGAACAATAAAATTGTTGAGAACGGTAAGGTCCAGTAGGTGGAAAAATATCTTCTTTGTCCATTTCCAGGGTTTCATTGCTCTTTAAATTTTCTTTGTCTTAAATTTCATAACTGGGAGTCAGCAGAAAATTACTGCAGCAAATACCTTCTTTCATTATTTCTTAATTGTTAGGATTATTATGTGATTCTTGTTTAGTATAATTTTTATCTTTATGAACATATTTTGCTCAGCTCAGTTTCTCTTGTCCCAGACAAGCAAAGTATCAGACATTAACACAACAGACAACTCAAAAGAAATGTATGTCTAGCCATTGGTGAAACAATATGTACCAAAAATATTAAATAGCTTGTGACAAAGATGATAAAACATGATTCTAATTGTAATTTGCTAAGTGACAGGCCAAGGTGGTAGGGAATTGACAAATGGTCCATGAAATAAGCAGAGGCATTTTTAAGGGTCTTTATATATAGCTGTCTCATTTTGATGCCTTTTGAGAAACAATAAAAAAACTGGTTGCTTAATTACGGATAAAAACTCATGATTATATTGCAAAAATCATAAATGTGGCAGTACACAAAGTACCCCACAGAAGTTGACAATTCACTTTGAAATAAATGACAGAAAATCTCTTAAGCTCATGGAGGCATTTAAGATATAATATAAATAGGAGTTTTGTTGTTATAAAAACAGCAAGTTTTAATATCATGCTGCATTCTCTCTAGGCCATAAAGTATTACATATTTGAGGAAATGGTTTTCTTGTTAGGCTGATAAAGGTTAGAGGAAAAGAGGTATTTTGTTGAAAAACTATGGAAATAATTCAGTTTAAAGATGCTCATTACCATTCAGTGCCACTCCAATGACACAAAGAAACCAGGCCTTCTTTGAGACGGAGAATGGCCTCTACAGAATGATCTGGTGAGCGAGCAGCATTTGTGGTACGGAGAACTGCCATGGCATCCCGTAGCAGTACCGAGATTAACAGTGCCCATTCTAAGCAACCTGCCTCCATAAATAACTGCAGGAGATACCTGTGAAATAATTTTAGTCTTCAGCAAGAACATTTCAAAATCTGTTAAATTGTTACACTACACAAAGTTTTGGGAAATAAAAAAATAGTAAATAACAAATATCAACAACTGACACCTACCCCTCTGCATAAAATGAAAGACTTAATGCACTTCCACTTAATTTAATGGGATATAAAGCAAGAAAATCACAGAAAAGGCACCTAAATGTTATGTGAATATACAAAGAAAAATTCCTTCAGTATATTTTAACCACAACTAAAGTACTCAACAGTCATCTGGTAGTCTTCAGGTATCACAATGGACTGCCATGTAGAGGGGTGTGAGTGTGATCACCAGTTATAATACGTATCTGTGTGCATATCCTTATGCTCACAGACTAAGATCTTCACCTCTACCAAAGACAAAACCTTGAAAATATAAAGAATGCCAGCATCCCTCCCTCTGTTTCCCAGTGGTTCAAATGCAGGTCCCTTCTGCTATCCATTATATACTAATTATTACCCTATCATTAAAAGTAGCATAATCTGCCATACAGGTAACCCAAATCAGAAATGGATTCTGCACCCATATCCATGTGGTCAGGATTAGAAAGGCCATGAACCACAGGACTGTTCCTGGGTTCAGGACCCCTCCTAGACAGGATTATCACATGGACTGGGGTAGTTGCGGGGAAAAGCACCAAATGTAAAGTTCTACCATACTTCACCAGCACCTCTGCCCTCTAGGGTCACTGTTACAGTTGCTGGCTGGTAGCACTTCTGGCACCGTCTAACACATTTTTTGACTACCTCCTCAGCTATAAGTAGCCTGGGACAGATGTGCCTCAAGGATAGCTACATCTTCCATAATGGCACAGTTCTCCAGTGCCTTCCTTATCCGCTCAGACTCATTAGCAGCTTGGGAAACCTCAGCCAATTTTGCTGTAGCAGTGGCCAGTCTGGATGGGAAGGTTCAAAACAGCAACTTCACTCTCAGCTTCTTCCCAGTGCATAACTTCAACCAGGAGTCTTTTATGGAATTCCTCATATTCGTCTTTATATTTCTCATCATCCTCTTTCATATGTCTCATTTTCTCCTTCAAAACATCAAGAGTACCTTGTTGTATGTTTGTCGTCATTGTAACAGGATATTTATGCCCACAAAACAACTAAACTCGCCACACTCCACAGCCAGCAACACCTCAACCAAGATGGTAGAAAACAGACAAACCATTGACTGTTACCCTCTCTAGATGACTCGCAGAAATACTAACAGGGAAGCACTACTTGAAATGTGCAGCCCATGCATGGTTCAGCTGAATAGACCAAACCTCCAGATACAACCAAGGTTCTCATTATTCTGAAAGTAAAAAGATTCCCACAGTTTCATGATGATACTAAATTCTAAATAATTAATAACAGATTACAGTATAATTCCTAATTCCTTTAATCTGGATGTTGTTAATCCACAAATACTGATAGTTCAGCAGCCCTAAGAACAGATACATGTGATCATGGACCAGAAGTTTCATCAGCAATAACAAAATCTGTAATGACTTCAAATCATTCCAAGATGAGTAGCCACCGTACTGCAGGCAAGAAGAAACATGTACCTTTAACAATTCCTCAGAAGTTTGAAATAATCAGAAGGCTTGAAACAGACAAAAGCCAAAGTGTGGTTCAGGCTGCTTACAACATTGGATTTTCAACTATTTATGATATGAAGACACAGAGGGACAAATTATTATCATTTGTGGCCTCAAATTAAAGTATGTAGGGACTTTTCAAGTGGCAGACACTGAAACTGCCTGAATTAGCACAGCTGTACAAGGTGCTGTAAAAGTGGTTTACAGCAATGTATTCCAAAGGAAAACCTGTGACTAGGCCAACAATAATTAAACAGCTAAGTCTTTCTATAATGAAATGAAAATAACTGACAAGTGCATATTCTTTTAGGGCTGGCTGTATATTTAGTTACTGTCTGACAATCTGGCAACTATTTTTACAAATAACATCCCGTTGTGTTTTTCCTTTTCTTTTAATCTAGCAACTAAGCCTGTGAGTACCAGTTTAAAGAGATTCTACTCTACCACATTTATTGACCTACTCCTTGATATTTCATTATGAAAGTTAGGCTATGCACATAATTTGAGACACTTCTCAGAACAATACAAAAGATCTGAAAGTTACACTGAGAAGAAAAATTGGAATGTCCACCTCACCAGAGTTTAAGAATCCACTTCTGGAAAGGAACAAAGGGACTTCACTGTTGATGTTAAGGATGACAGTCAGTAACCACCAGAGGGCCTATGTTAAAATGTACCCTGAACTGAAATATTACCCATTATTCCTAATATTCCTAATTCTGGCTGTGACATGTGACAGGCAAGATACACAGAAAAATCTGCACTGGAAGTAATACCATATTTACCCAACTGCAACATGACTCTAATCTAAGATGACCCCCAAATAAAGCATGTCTGCCAAAGGAAAACATATTTACCCAAATATAAGATGACCCCTCAAAAATAAAATGTCTGCTAAGAAAAAATATTTTACATTTAATTGCATACACTTACATAAAGCATGTCAGATTCTATCTACCTTTACCAATCAGTGTTACTGTCTCCATTTTCACAGTCAGTGCCTTCATCATCCTCACACTAAATCCTAACATTTCCATCCTCTCTACTGCCATTCCACAACATACCACCATCAGTCTCATCCATTGCACTGGGTACACAGCACTTCTTAAAACCCTTCACAATCAATTCTGGTGAGATGCACTGTCATGCCATTATGATACACACTGACTGAATACTATATTAAAATTTCTTGGTTTATAAACTTACTTGAACCCATGAAGATGCACAATTTGCTCCACAGATGGTGTCAGTAACGTTCAGTACATTACGTGTGTTCTGGTTTTTTGTGTAGTGTCTGTGGTCTGGTCTGTCTGAGTTCATAACTTTCTTATGGTTGTTAATGGGTAAATTGGTCTAGGTTTGATTTTTGAGCCTTGTACTTAATTTTTAATTTTTCAGAATCCATTTTTCTGTTACTACCCTTGGACTAGATTTGTTCTCAGGTGCATATTTTAAAACGTTACTGTTCCTAGGGCGCAGTGCTCTGTTCTCTCTTTTTGATTTCCTGACCTCTGAAGGTGGGGCCAGATAGGTTGTCCTGAATCATGAGTACAGAATTACCACCCTATGCTGTGTGCTATCCCAGAACAGTGCAGATGTCACATGATGATTTGGTGATGCAGGTCTAGGTTTGACACTGCATTATCCAGGTGAGAGCAGTGCAGTTTGGCACATTCCGCTTCAGTGTTTCATATACGAATTTGAGATGACCTCATGTATTTAAGTGCCAAATTCGAGTAAATGCAATATTACAAAAATCCAGCACATTAAATTTTAAACACCAGACATTATTGCAGGAGCAAAATACATTAAGAATATTATTACTATACATACTGCAATACAAGCTAGCAGAAATTTACAACATTTCAGTACCAAGAGCTACCATTGTCTTCATGGTAGAACAGTAATTAGTAAATTTCTACCAGACAACATAATGACCTAGAAGTCACTGTTGCAAGAACTTTAAATCTCATGAAATATACTCAAAGTATGCTGCCTCTATCAGCATTGGCACTATGGCATGCATCTATTTATCATGCCTACAAATAAATACTTTTAAGATAAAAATGTAATTAGAATAGTGAATAAGCTATAGGTTGGATGACAAAAGGAAAAATGGTTCAATTCCTGGCAAGGACTATAAGATTTTTCCTTATATAAAATGTTCAGACACTCTCTCGGGTCTACCCAGCCCCCTTTGCATAATGAGGGCTCTTGTCCTGGGAGCAGAGTGGTCAGTGCATGCAGCTGACCACTCACTGCCGTTTAGTTCAAATGACAACTTCACCTTTTTACCTGAACCAGTATGACATACACATGCTGTGGTTACACAAGATATTCCCCTTCTTAGATGGCATACTAACATTATGCTTTTACCTGAGTTTCACTTCAGAATTTGGTGAGCCTCTGTTAGCTAATTCTTGTGACAACTGTTCAAGGACCAATGCACTTGGGATGTCACTCCACCTATTTTCACTTGCATCAGACATGTACTGCTCTCGTTCATCTCCCCAGAATGAACTCTCCTCACTCATCATACTGCTCTCATCTGCCAGCATAGTAAGCATTCATTACACTCTGTTTCCTATTGCAGTGTTTCATGCACAAGAAGGTTTTTAAGGGACCAACAAAAAAAGAAAACTGCTTACAAGGGAAATGTACAAATTAGGTTAATTTTTGGGGTCCACTTTGCTACTCTGATCCAAAGCAATTATTTGATAATAAATTATAAGCATCACAAATGTATACTATCGGGGCAACCTGAATATAAAATTACTTTTAGGGATAAAAAAATTCATGAAACACAGATCATAAGAGACCAGCTGAACAATTCATGGCCAAATTCATTTGTTGTTGGCACAGGTGCATTCTTTTCATGTACTTCACTTGTGTCCACCACCTCCTACTGCAATGACGTCTTCGCAACTACACTTGACAGTTCAAATCTTGCCGCAAAATTTCTGTGATATGCATCAGTAATAAATAAGACACCATATGGTGTACTCCATGATGCAGTACACAGACTTTTATTTTAAAATATCATATAATTTCATAGTACACGTGTAAATGTAATTTCATTTATACACATATAAAAAAAGGCCCTCCCCATATAAATTTTCATGAAACTCTAAAATGTTCAATGGTATTATGTGTCGATCGCTCATACTGAATTTCATTCAAATAAGATACTCACATGGAAGTTATGGACACAAATACATTTACACCCTTAAGTGAAGTATGGCTTTCACTGCACTGACCTTCATGGAACCTAAAATTCCCCAACAGCATTATGTGATATACTACACAAATTTCACCCAAAGAAGTCAAGAAGTATGGGAGGTATGGTGAAAAATTCATTTACACTCAAAAGTAAAGTGTGACTTACTGACATGATTTTCATGACAATCCAGCATATGGGTTAGTCAATGATACTAGTCTCGGATGGATGGATGGATGCAGTCTTCACTTAAGGAGTTCTTCTTTTAATTTGCAAAGAATGCCTAAGAATGAATACTAAAATCCATGGAAGCAGAAAGGAAGTCAATAAGTCACAAGCAAGTGATGGAGTGGTCTACAAATGATGATTAACTATGGCACAGATTGGCCACCAAAAATTTAATAATGGTTGGGCAGACTTTTAAACATAATAAATGGGAAATTTTTAAAGTTGGAAGACACTGAAACTGAAAACTTTATAAGTGGGAAAATTTAACATTATTCTTATGGGGGTTTTGGTGCGAGTTCAAAAATCTAACTTCTCACATAGGAAAACTTTGTGTCCAGGAACCTCATATCCAAGGAACACTGTGTGGGAGCAAATGTCATGAACAAAGTTATATAAGGCAGAATGGGAGGAATACAATGGAGAATTATGGAAAGGTTAGAAGATCTTGATTTTGTTGATGACAGTTGTTTACTTGCACAAAGATGGAGTGATATAAAAGCTAAGTGACTGAAAGCTATTATTGCCTAACCTGCAAATGACTCTGCACACATGAAATGGGGAGTCATTCACAGCTTCTATAATACTGCCACCATCACATGTCAGGAGAAATAAGGTCTAACAAAAGAAATGGCTAACCTGCAATGGCATCTACAGTTCAGTAATTATCCTTTACACTTCAGCACCTCAACTCTCAACCCTGCCATAGACAGCAGCCTTTCAAAAAATCATAAAAAGCCCCTTGTGTCAGTAATTATACCCCATATATAGAGGGGTTCTCTGAGAAGTTTAAACACATTGTGAACCAATATAATATCAAAACAATATTTGAAACCAAAAAAAAAAATACCTTCAAGGGTTCAACTATTAGAAATAAACCACACAGAGGCCCACAACTTTGGCCACACTATCCATAGCGCATCCAATGCAAATGTGGCCAAAATAAAGTTGGAGGAATAGGTAGACTGCTAGTTGTGCGGTGTACGGAACACAAAATTTCAAACAGGGACATCTGGTAAAATTAAAACTGGCCCAGCACAAGCTGGAATAAGGCCACCAGGTATGTACAGAAGAGAAGGTCCTTCAGACAGAACCCAACAGTAGATACAGAGCTTGGAGAACACCATCAGCCAACCCAGTTTGGATTTCTCACCTATTTGGATCCCCCTGATCAGTAAAGAGATTAACAAATAACACAGAGGGGTAATGGATTCTTATACAAATACTGTCCAACACAATCAGGTGGCAGTTCTGGGATGGAATCACAAGACGATACATTGAGTATTTAAAATACAGCAAAATCTGAAGCAACAGTCAACCACCTAACTCAGTCTACAAGACAAGAGAGTGTGGATTCAGTTTAAAGGGCAGGGAAATAAAAATGGTGACTGCAACACAGAAATCACCCTCCCCTTCCCTCAGCTAGGAAGAACAGTTATTAGACTATAAACATTCCGACAACAAGAATCATCCACCCAGCAATGCTACTGTTTAGCAAGAGTAAATAGTTACTGTGACTAGTTATGTATTACGTACATTAGGGTCTAGTAAAACTTGCATAACCATCTTCTCTAAATATTTTGGAATATCTGGTATTTAATAATTTTAAGTTAATCCAGGTTTAATTACAGTGTAAATAATCATTACGTAGTGACATCTGTTTTGTAAGCAGTAAGCCTGATGATAAGGAATGAACCTGTTCCTGAAACAAAGTGTATTATATTTCAACACATATGATAGAAAAGTCAAAAAAATCTAGGAGTTCAAATATACTGCATTGTCAGAACCCCACAGAATAGTAAAATTGTGTTTTGTCTGTCTGTTGTTGTCAGTGGAAGGTTTTGATTTACAGAACTGTCATTTCTTCTCCTACTGATACAAACTTTTGGTAACTGTCTCTCTGAAAACACATGCCATACTGACAGGAGGCACTCAGAACACAAAACAGACATATCTGTATGTGAATATGAAACACCAGACATAATAACACACTAAAACCAATAAAAACTTAGGCTGGTCTTGCTGTACTTGATAAGAAGACATACTGTATTTACCCAAATGCAAGACAACTCTAAACTAAAATGTCCCCCTCAAAAAAACACATCTGCCTAGGGAAAATGTATTTATCCAAATCTAACATGACCCCCAAAAATAAAAGTCTGCTAAGAAAAAATATTTTACTATTACATGCATACACTTACACAAAGCATGTCAGATGCTATCTACCTTTACCAATTAGTGTCACTGTCTCCAATTTTACAGCAATATCTTCCACTTGCTCACACTCACTCCCAACATTCCCATCCTCTTCACTGCCATTCCACAACATAACATCATCAGTCTTATCCACTGCATTAGATATACAGCACTTCTTAAAACCCTGCACAGTCACTTCTGGTGAGATGTGTTGCCATGCTGTTACGATCCACATTGACTAAATACCACATTTGTACTTCCTGGTTTACAAACTAACTTGAATCCATGAAGATTCACAATTTTCTTCACAGATGGTGTTTGTGGTGCTAAGAATTTAAATATATGTGTTCTGGATTTTTATGTCATGTCTGTGGTCTGATCAGTCTGACTTCATGGCTCTTTTTATAGGTTTTAATTTGTGGATTGGCCTGGGTTTTATTTTTGAGGCTTGCAGTTAATTTTTAATTTTTCAATAGCCATTTTCCTTGGACTAGATCTGTTCTCAGGTACATATCTTAGCAAGTCAAGGTTTCTGTGCTGCCCAGTGATTGAAAATAACTTAATCGAAGGGGTCCATCAGGTTAGGTGCTCTTTGCCTGAAAATGGGAACACAGCCAGCGTCCAAAACATTTTGCTTCTTTACAAAATTATATGATGGATAAAGTCCCAAAAAAGATGACCGTGTCAGTTAACTTCCTTGGTGCTCTGTACTCTCTTTTGGATTTCCTGATCCTTGAAGCTGGGACCGATAGGTTGTCCTGAAATGTCGGTGCGGAATTACCATTCTCTGCAATGCGATATCTCAGGGGAGCGCAAACCTCACATTATTTGGTGATGCAGGCCTTGGTGTGGCTCCGCATGATCTGGTTCAGTGCGGTCCAGTTCGGCTCTTCATATGCAAATTTAAAACAACCTCATTTATTCAAGTGCCAAATTTAAGGAAAAAACCCACATTACATTCGAGTAAATACAGTATGTAGAAGTGAATGACTGGGAGATGTGATATCCGAGAAATAACCTTGGAATATCTGTCAAATATAATGACAGAAATGACAGTGATGTTAACAATAATTATCATTATCATAAAACAGTACACATGTTATACTGGTATCTGAAACAGACCTCACGAACTAATCAATAAATGCAGACGACATAAAACGTAGTGTACCTTGCAGAAGATGTGGCATAAGTTGAGCTTCAACAATAGAACTAGTATGGTATTCATTGGCCATCAATACAGTGTTTGTATAGTGTGAAGACCGCACCACTGCTGGAGCTGGGACAGCAGCAGAAAGATATGTGTCATGCTGACAACCTCCACAGCTCATGTAGCCACTGTCACCAACCCTGCTTCCTCCATTAGTACCTGGGCTTACCACATCCACTGTAAGGGATTTCATACGATCCTCAATCGTTGGAGACGAAGGACAGGAACCTGCCAACAACCTCTTCAGTTCAGTTTCTTTATTTGTAATTATCTTAATCAAAAGAGCGTTCTGCACAATTTCATGCAGAAGTGATGTGATTACCAATTCACTCACACTCCTGCCATCCACTGAAAAAGTAATGTAAAGTACTGTAACTCACACTTACTTGTCCTTTGCTCTCACAGCAACATTCTTTTTACACATCTGATATTGTCTTTAAACTGCATTCTCAACAAATGTCTACTGTTGTTTGTATGATTTAATTTCCCTGAAATCAAATTTCATCCCTTTTCCTGCCTTTCTAAGAAATTATTTTGTCAAATCAGACTCTTAAAATAAAAGGGGGGGGTTTTTTTTTTCCTGCTTGAATGATATGTGTCCACCTGACATTCCACTAGCTACATCATACACAGAGTCTCAGGAGGTATAACAGTCAGTAAAAAAGAGAAAGAAAAAAGATTTGCTGTGATAATAACCTTTAGAAAGTCTAATAAAAACTCACCAGTGCTACACTGATGCTAAATAATGTTGCCCTCCTGACCAAATGCAGTCAGTATCTCGGCAGAGCACATTATTTATGCTCAGGAGTTCTTCCCTGGAAGTTGTTGAAATCTCACAGCCTGCACTCATCACACACCAAACACCAATTTTTTCATCAAGAAGAGGGAATTCATGAATAAGTCCTGGATTTTCTGCACTCCATTACTGGATGTCCCGAGAATTCACCTCTCCACTTAACAAAAACCAGGGCTCATAAGAGAAAATCACTAAGTGTGGCTCAACTTCTCCATCCTGTACAGACTGAAGAAACAGATTACAAAAATACAGTCTTGCAACAGGATCACGTTCCTTCAAATATGAACTACCGTTGCCTGACATGGTCACAGTCGTAACAATTTTGTGGCCCTTCACGCAAATGTTTTCAAAACACTCATCCCCTGACCTGAGAAATATTCCATGGCATTTTCCTGCAGACTCATATTTGAAACACAGCTGCACTACAAACAGACACAGTTCAATATTTTACCTGAGTCAAGGCACACTGCTCCACCAGCAAAAGACTGAGACATGCATTTACCAGCAACAAACCAGATGATTCATAGAGCAAGTCTGTTCGCCTGATTTAACACCTTGTGACTTTTATTCATGGAGGATTTTAAGTGATAAAAATGTATAAAACCAATCCTCACACTCTACAAGAACTAAGCAACATCGGACGTGACATTTCAACAATTTATGGAGAAGAATTCCAGACAGTAAACATCATCTTCTGCAGTTGTATTGAGTGCATTTAGTTGGGAAGGCAGCATTTTCAGCATCTGCTGCAACACTGGTGAGTATTTATTAAGCCTTTCTGAAGGTTATTATCAGCGAATATTTTCTTGTTTCCTTCACTGCTTGTTAAACCTCCCAAAATTCAGCATATGACATAATTCTATCTGAACGTCAGCTGGGCACTTATCATTAAAAGAAAAATCTATCTAGGATGAGGGAGACAAGGAATGCATTCAGACGTACGATAGAAAGGCATCTTTGATACACAAGATATGATAAAATACCAACTTCATATTCCTAACTTAGGGTTAAGTTCATATCATTCCTGCCCAATTATCTGAGTTAACTTTCAACCAGATACATGTTTGTCATATATTTTCATGATCTGTGAAGTTAGGCACTAGTATGACATGGTGAAGGTCCTGAGTTAGAATATGGCTGAATTGAGTCCATATTTTAACATACATTTTTCCACCTGTCACATCTAGAAGAAAGCTAAAACTTTGTGAATATGAAGCACACAAGACACCCACTGTGGTTCAGAGCTCACAATAAGCTGTATATTTCTCCATTTGTTGCCAAACACCCAAAGGCCAAGAAGACCTTCACTATTGCCAGGCATGACCACAGGCTAAAAACCAAGGAATCTAAGAAACAATGAATTCACTGCAAGAATTTAGTATTCAGAACCATGTTCCAACTCACAGGATCATTAAACACAACTTCACTGTACTTTTTTGGTGTTTTCATAATTAAAAGATGCAAAAAAGTTCCTACTAATTTTATCATGTTTGAACATCTGTCTGCATATAACCATTCAACAGCCATCAAACAGATTGTAATGAAATGTGACACTATGCAGATTGACTAAAATTGTCAACTCATTCTAATTATTGTTAAAATACAACAATAACAATAGCTTTATGTGAACTTCTTCAGACATCATGATCATGATGCACGTGAAACCCTTACCAAAGTTCTTGTTTTTGAGATATTATATAAAAGGGACCAAATATGCTGCAACTAGATGCTAGGCATGCTTATCCTAACTTGTCTATAATTACAAGTAAGACAAACTCATGAAAACCGTACCTGAAGCTGAAGTTTTCTGCTGTAAGTAGTATGATACAGGATGAGCGAGCACTGGATAAGGCCAGACAAAGTCCAAATGTAGTTTTTTGAGAGCTGCCACAAAGTCATCCACTCTGGCCACCCTGTCCCGTTCTCTGCCAAGCCATGCCACAAGGTGGAAATCCAAGTACGCAGCAAAGTGTCCAAGATCCATTAAATGATGAGCTGCGAGAAGGCGGCGAGCATGGCGTTGCAAGATAACATCTATAAAGAACTCTTCTGCTGAACCTGATGGTTCTCTGTAATTTGAACCATAAAGAATGACCACATTTCAGCATCCATGAAGCACAGACTTATAATTTTGACAACAATATACCATAATAACATATCACATAACATATTGTAATGTATTATGGTACATAAGCCATGTGTGTCCAGTAGTAATGACCATATGAGGTGAAGTACCTGAACTGCTTATATAAACATCACACAGATGAATATGAGCATCTACAGATTCATGTAACTCAAATTTGTGTAAGTTGATAATTTACTGTAATTGGGATTAATATCTTAAATACATGCCAACAGCAACTACGTAGTATTCCTGGACTGCCTAAAAGTCTAACACATGGACCTGGTCTTCTAAGGTCCTGGATTTAATTCCAACAGTTGTCGATAACCTTCAAACAAAGTAAATAATGAAAAACCTAATTAACCTTTTGGCGCTGGAATTATTTTTTTTAATTTTAGCACACCCTGTATATAAAATGTGAATAATACAGTAACCAAATATGTTAGATTTATGAAACAAACTGCATTTTGAAGAGGAAAAAACGGAGAGTATATACCATGTTTAAAATATTCAGTACCTATATTTGTTGAATAAATATATAAAATGCACATTTAGAGGTTAGCGGTGTGGTATGACCACTATAGTCGTCGTTAGGCATCAAAAGGTTAAACCTCTCAGGTGATCAGCTGTGTCAACTTGGAGCAGAAATTCAATGTTTCAGATATCTTCCCTGTAACATTGGATGTTGTGATGGGCAATGGTGAGAAAGGGGTTTCAACCACCTATATGAATAACCAATGATAGTAGTTCATCACACCTTCTGCTGATAGTGGAGGATGAAATGGTCTCTGAAACAAACTTCTGCACCATGCAGACACAGATGACCATGTGAGGATTTTCAGTTGCTGTAAAAGCTTCAATTATAAAATAAAAAAATGTCAGAAAATGAGAATAAATTACTTCAATACATGAGTACAGTCAACTTTCAGAACCCTGTACATACCAAATATACCTCAGAAAATATATAGTAGCAAAGATAATTTTTTTATAAACCACTTAATTTGGTATATAGGAACTGCCACTGATTCATTCAAGATGGCCAGGTCATGAAATTATAATTAAGTCCTGGATGAAAAAAATACTGCTACCAAACTATGCTACATAAGATAGCATATTTCATTTTCATGCCTGGCTCCAATAAAAAGTTTTCACTATCACCAGTATCTTTAGGAGAGACATCACATTGTGAAGCTACACAGAGTAAAGGGGTAAAGGCCATTAATCACAACCAGGTTACACGTTATAGCTTTAATTAAAAAAATTTAGGCTTAACTACAGAAAGCCATTCTCAGACAATATTAGAGTAGCAAATAAAAGACATCATGTAAATTACAATCAAACTGTTGTTCACGTTAGTACATACAGTTGAGATCTCAACTTTACACTTCTTGTAACACAAGATAAGAAGAATGTATTCAACTCTTTTGAGCAGATACAGGCTCCACATAAAGTAATAATAAGATTGGTTTAAAATTACATAATTAAAAGTTAAAATCACTGTCTAGTAATTCCAGGTCAAAGTTAAAATTCTGCGATACATTGTTGTTTGCCCTCAAGGGGCATGTTCCATAATTTTGTAATAATATGAATTATGTTCTGAATTAGAGGTTTCCTGGGACCCATACAGGAGTGTGTTGTGAAGGTACATGATACCTAATAAGATTTTCAACATGAAGATGAAAATCTACAACCCTCTCCACTCGTACCCCACTCTTACCTACTAGCGGTGGGTCCTGTTAAGGCAAGAATCCCATGCTAAGTTTGAGGTAACCAACCCCTCGGCAGCATGGGTCACCGAGCAGACAGAGCAAGGGGGTCTGATGGACCCAACCATAAGGGTCTACCTGATAGGGTAGGAGGGACCTTTGAGCCTGGTTGTAACCTACCCAGGAGAAGGACATTCCGAAATCAAACCAAGGAGAGATGACACTCTGGAAGCTGTGGTGAAAGCAAGTCATATAAGGGAGTAAACCCTGATTAAAAATCCTGGCCCTTCAGGATAAATGTTTTATGACAGGCTAACCCCCCTTCTAAGTAAAAGAATCCATGGTTACGAATTTCTCAAAGGACTAAAAAACCTATTATAACAGAGACAATAAGGTTAAACAGATGTTGGTTTGGACATGTACAGAGAATGGAAGAAAACAGAATTCCCAAAAAAGTATTATATACGAATTTGGAAACAACAAAGCTGAGAGGGAGAATAAGAAATAGATGGTAAGATGAAGTGAAGGAGGATGGAAGACTAGTTGGTGGAAAAGGGTGGAAGGAAAGGGTATATAACAGTGAGGAATGGAAGAAGCTCCTTCGCATGCCAATGGAATGAATTAGAGGTTTTCCTGGATGTTAAGCTGTTCCTTGTATTATTTTTGTTAAGTATTTGCTCTTCATATTGTTGTGTAAGGTAAAGTGAACAAGAGTTGTTAAACCCCTCACTGGAATGTTGTTACATAGTCTAGCCTCCTTTTATTGACATTGCTAGGGAAGGTTGAAGAACTCCAACAAGATACAACAGTATGCAGATATTTATTTACTGCTAAATTATTCTACATGTTTCAGGCACCCATTGCGCCCACCATCAGGAGTGCATAAAACTGTAGTTGCAGCCTCTGGTACAGGTCATACTGTCTGGAAAGCAAGCTTCTTCAAACGTGACCAAATAAGGGCTGGATGAGACAGTCAGTCGACTGTACCAGAGGCTGCAACTACAGTTTTATGCACTCCTGACGATGGGCACGATGGACGCCGGAAACATGTAGAGTAATTTAGCAGTAAATAAATATCTGCATACTGTTGCATCTTGTTGGATTTCCTCAACCTATAATTACGATGCATGGAACTACAAATATAAAATTTATCGATGCCAAACAGGCAAAAGTGATCTTCTAATTCAAAAACGTCAAGAAAAAGCTGTACAAAACAAATGCAGCCATATGGTACAACAAAACATGTAGACTAAGGAGACTAACACCAGCCTACATTAATATCCGCATTAATGGTAATAACCAACAATGCCAGCGAACTCTTGGAACAGCTACCAAATGCTGTATCAATCAAGAAATTAAGTTCCTCTACATCAAAAAACTGAAACTCAACAAGCAGATGTTCAAACTACATTTAGAATGTGCCAATAGATGGCATAACCTATGACCAACTGTCTCAACCAGTCCTTATTTGGTCACATTTGAAGAAGCTTGCTTCCCAGATAGTATGACCTGTATCAGAGTCTGCAAGTACAGTTTTATGTACTCCTGATGATGGGTGCGATGGACGCCCAAAACATGTAGAGTAATTTAGCAGTAAATAAATATCTGCATACTGCTGCATCTTGTTGTATTTCTTCAACCTAGAATTACGATGCAAGGAACTACAGATATCAAATTGCTAGGGAAATACAAATCTTCCAATGACCAATTTGACGGCATAACACATGTGCATTACAATTTGCTTCAAACTCAGAAAAAGCATATCAGAGAAGCATAAAATGCTAAAAACAGCTTTCAGTAACAATGCCAAAATAAGAACACAGGCCTTTGAATGGCTTTTCCTTTATTTGAACAATGTGGATGTTTAGGTTATCCGTCTGTATATCACACAGACAAAATCTTGCAGAAAGTTTGCCAAATCATCAGCAAAGAATGATAAAGTAACACTCTCAGAAGTGCCAGCATATGAAACACTCTAGCAAACTCTATGGGAGGACTTGCACATGCAGTGGATTTCTGCCAAGCATGCATCTTGGATGTTCGCAATTGCAATTCCAGTCAGTACCAGTGTTGCATCCAGCAGTGGCAGAAAAATACTGGAAATGTTGCATAAACTTGGAAAGGGACTCATTGGAAGGTCACAACAACCAGTATTAAAGGTATAGTGCAGTGCATTGTTTCTGGCCAGTGGAATCTTCCTACAGTAGGCTAGGAGCGAGTTACTAACACAACAAAGGTGTCATGTTTGGTCTAGTCCTTCTTTCTGCCTCCGCAAGTACAGTTGGCAAATAAACACCTACCCCTTGTCACTTAACCATACCCAGTAGACCCATCTGCCAGCTCCGCCAACTCCTCCACCGGCAAGAAACCATGCAATGCACTATAAGCATACATATCATTTTTGATTCTGTCTGACAACTTTTGCATATGCCAACATATCTGCAGGTTAAAACAGATTCTGGATCTTCTGTGCCTTAACTGGACATACTAATAAACTGTTACACCAGCCAGGTTTTCCAGATCATTCCATGCCAGTATTACCAAGCTTCCAAATCGAAATAATATTACCAAGCTTCCCAATGGAAATAAAGTTGTATCATTTATCAACTTTATATGTGATGCCATACCTGGTATCTCCTCGTCCAGTAGGAACAGATTTCTTACGCCTCAAAGGTACAGACTTGCTGCACTCTCCACTACCACTATTTGAACGCAACATGTCTCTGTGATGTCCCGTCATTGATGAAGTACTGGACTCAATCTGCTGAACTTTAGGTGAAGTTGTGGTACTGTAACTACGGCCCCTAGATACCTGTCAAATGTGTGTTTTCTACATTATAAATTCAGGACAGCATGTAAACATATGAAATCCATATCAACACAATTGTTCCACTAATATTACACATGCATGATCTGCAAAAAATATAACAATATTAATTTGAAATAAATAGCTCTTTATATGGTTTTCAATTTGTGGATTGGTCCACAATTTATTTTTGAGTCTTGTAGTCAATTTTTAATTTTCAATAGCCATTTTCCGGTTATTACCCTTTGCCTAGATCTGTCTGTAGGTACATATTTTAACAAATTACTGTTTCTATGGTGTCCAATGACTAAGGATAGCTCGATCAAAGGGGTCTGCCAAGTTAGGTGCTTCTCTGTCTGAAAATGGAAAGATGGCCGGCTTCCAAAATAAGATGATGGACAATGTCCCAAAAAGAAGATTGTGTCAGTTAACTTTAGCCAAGCTCTGTCCCCTCTTTTGTTTATACATGATGATTTGGCAACACATGCCTTGGTTTGGTTCCACATGATCTGGTTCAGAGTGATGTGGTTTGGCATGGTCTGATTCAATGCTTCATACATGAATTTAAGACCTCACATATTTAAGCACCAAATTTAAGGGGAAAAACCTCATACTGCAATTATACAGTAACAATGAACAGAGAATTTCTGAAGAAATTAATGCCAAATCATTTGCCATGTCACTTTGTGTGATAGAAAGTGTTATAAATTAAGTGCATCAGTGCATCAATCTTGATGGATGACATTTGGTAGGTGTCACTTTTAAGAAGCGACTGTGTTATAGAGTTCCTAATTAATGGCAAGTGTTTATCTTTCAATTCAAATTACTATGAATAAATTTCAATAACGTGTCATCAAATAGTGCACCTTTCAAAATGATGAATGAATGCTGCCCCACACTCTCTTACCAGTATACACAATTTTCTTGAACTCTCTGGCATACCTACACCATTTTCTTTACCATAATGAAAGGCAAGTTTCAGAGTATCCTTGTGAGACTATATAGTAATTCTGCAACCTGTCCAAAACACTCAACCAATTAAAATCCTGTATAGCACTGAGTACTTTCTTAACACCATTTCTGGCTGTGTATTTCAATCAGTGGTTCCTTGATCTAGAAACTTCACAAAATGACAGCTTAGTATAAATCTTGATATCCCACAATTACATGCTGCTATCCTCACTTCTGTTTTGTTATTAATATCATCTTTTAAGGCTCATTCTATGTCTAATGAATCTACCTTTTGTTTCATTTTATCTGCCTTGCATCATATTATCATCCTAGCAAGGAAATACAGTCAAACTCAGCTCAAACATCATGAAAGGGACTGAATATTTTGTGTCACTATAAATGAGTGTCATTATAGCTGATAAGTCTAATGTTGTGACTAAAAGTGATAAATTAATTGGTACCATAGAATATCTGACGCTGTAAGTGAGGAGTCGTATAAATCCATGTCATATAACCGGGCTTGACCACACATTTCTGAAGCTGTGACCAAGGTACCAAAACAAAAAGTTATGTGCATTAAGATGGAGGAGGAGGCAAATTTAACAGTTATTTTAGCTTAAAGACAAACTGTTTATGTCAAATTAAACTGCATGAGTAGTAAGACCTTCCTTGTGCCTTCAAACATACACGAAATTAAGAACTCTGAAAAAAATTTCATGGCGGAGCAATATTAAAGTAAGTAGGAATAGTGTACACATTTGCTTGTAGATGGCACAGCAATGGCTAATGACTGCAGGTACAAATGGCCTAAGGTACAGGACTTTCCCCTACTCAGTTTGTAAAACATATGCCCTTTATAAATCTACTTCCACACCAACTGCATAGAAATTTTGCATCTCTTAGTACAAACCTGCATTGTACCGAGAACAAGAGAAAGGTCCTCTTCATTAGGGCTGACGGGAGGAGTCTGTGGATTCACTCCATACTTGGACGGCAGAATGAAAGAGGCACGAGGTGATTCAACATCATTTGGATCTATAATAACAAAGAGTCCATCACAACTCAAACTACAGAGTGTGGTTATCAGATACATCATACGTAAAACTGCACGCTTACCAATTGCTCTGAGAAATCGTACAAGATCTTTAGACAATTCCCATTTACACTGTTCCAAAGCTGCATCCAAGAGCAGTGTTGCATACTGCCTGCTTACAGAGGAAGGCTCTAGATTCTGTAACATAACAGTTTAAATGAATTCAACAGAACATGAAGGTCTTACACACATGACATGAACTTCAATACATATTCAATGTTACTATCACTCACAAGAAAATGTCTCAATATAAAGCAAATTTTAGTTAGAAAATGCCCATGTGCTGTCACAGCGCACAGAAAACTTGATCACTACAAAACATAAATGATATGTCAACTTTCAGGCAAAGCTATTGACCACTCATACAGTAATTAAAATAATGCTTTTTTAATAAAGTAATACAATATACTTTAATTTTCTACCAGTGAATCATGGAAAAAAAACTGTAAGATGAAAGTGAATACATCGAAGTGTTGTTTTATGCCATAGCTGTTTTCCAGAAAAAGTAGGTATAAATAAAAAATATTCCCAAAAGAAAACACAGGGTGAGCATAAAGTCTTTCCCTGATTACAAACATTTATTACAAGAAAATTACGTGAAATACAAACATATTTTTCTACCATTACTTAAGTTAGTTTCTAAAATTTTATGTCATGTGTTTATTGTAACATTTGTAACATTTGGTTTTTGGATGCAACATTTCCAAACAGGTGGATTGGGACAGATGGTCCGACACCCTGGCCACCACGATCGCCAGATATCACCCCCTTGACTTCTTTTTATGGGGGTATGTTAAGGACAAAGTGTTTTTGACACTAGCTCCAGATATTACAAATTTGAAGGCAAGAATAACAGGAGCTTTTGCTACAATAACTGAAGACATGTTGGAGAACACATGGAAAGAAAATGATTATCAATTAGACGTTCTCCATGCAACAAAAGGAGCCCATGTTGAAGTGTACTAATGTGCCATAACCCCTTCTTGAGTTATATTTTGAAAAAAAAAAAAATGTTTGTATTCCACGTG
>Ga0123357_10002047_pt1 | contig 22116 bp, 23 predicted proteins | sample TergutEmb28metaG_FD_89873 | JGI IMG/M metagenome (GOLD analysis project Ga0123357, IMG submission 89873) | Embiratermes neotenicus P4 segment gut microbial communities from Petit-Saut dam, French Guiana - Emb289 P4 | ecosystem: Host-associated > Arthropoda: Insects > Digestive system > Gut ... | reverse complement strand
GTAAAAGCAATCTGCTGTATATAAGCAATCAGCCTGTACCCCGCTGTAAACACTTAACGAAATCTGCTCTATATGAGAAATCAGTCCCTACTTTGCTGTAAACGCTAAACGCAATCTGCTGTATATAAGCAATCAGCCCCTACCGCGCTGTAAACACTAAACGCAATCTACTCTATACAAGCAATCAGTACGTACCGCGCTGTAAACACTAAACGCAATCTGCTGTATATAAGCAAACAGTCCGTACCGCGCTGTAAACACCAAACGCAATCTGTTGTATATAAGCAATCATTCTGTACTACGCTGTAAACGTCAAACGCAATATGCTCTATATAAGCAATCAGTCCGTACCACGTTCTAAACAGTAAAAGCAATCTGCTGTATATAAGCAATCAGCCTGTACCCCGCTGTAAACACTTAACGAAATCTGCTCTATATGAGAAATCAGTCCCTACTTTGCTGTAAACACTAAACGCAATCTGCTGTATATAAGCAATGAATCCCTACCGCACTGTAAACACTAAACGCAATCTACTCTATACAAGTAATCAGTACGTACCGCGCTTTAAACACTAAACGCAACATACTCTATACAAGCAATCAGTACGTACCGGTCTGTAAACACTAAACGCAGTCTGCTGTATATAAGCAATCAGTCCCTACCGCGCCGTAAACACTAAACGCAATCTGCTGTTTATAAGCAATCATTCCGTACCGCGCTGTAAACACTGAACGCAATCTGCTGTATATAAGCAATCAGTCCGTACCGCGCTGTAAACGCCAAACGTTATATGCTCTACATAAGCAAACAGTCCGTACCACGCTCTAAAATGTAAAAGCAAGCTGCTGTATATAAACAATCAGTCCGTACCGCGCTGTAGACACTAAACGTATTCTGCTGTGTATAAGTTGTTTGCAGCGGTGGGATAGGAATTTTCCAAGCCCAGTATTTTGTTCGTTATACGGGACTCAAGTTACACGTGGGAAGGAAAGCTAGGATTCGTAACTAGAAGTAGAGTTGAAATTTAAAATTATTGTTTTGTAAATTATTTTTGGAATTACTCAGCACGCGATTGTAGTGTTGAAATGTCAGAAGCACGTTTGGAAGCCGAATTGGCAGAGGCGAAATTAGAGTTTCAACGGTTGAAAGACCGCATACCAGTAGGAAACCCGACAGTTCACAAAGACATCTCCTTGATCAACCTAGTTCCAAAGTGGACAGGTACAGACGCAGCAGTCACCTTAGAAGAGTTCATTTCTAGTATTGAAAGTTTTGTTCGCATAGGCCGATGGGAAGGTGGAAATCGCACTTCTAAAATTGGCCAGCTCAACCAAGACATTTTATAAAGGATGTTCCGAACTTCACGCGGACGGTTTAACTTGGTTAAAAATTTATGACTGTGTTTAGAAATAGGTACAAAGACATTCACACGGATCAGTACCATTATATGAAGCTTCAAACAGCTAGACAAGCGAAAGGCGAAGATCCCCAGGCGTTTGCCGATAGATGCAGGAAGCTAGCAGGGAAAATTATTTGTAAAGTGGAAGACCCTGTAGCACAACGCATCCACAATGAGAATTCAGAACTTATGCTGTTAGCTAGTTTTTAGCAGGACTTGTAGGTAATCGTGGGACTCAGTGTCGTTATGCAAACCCGCAAAGCATGGACCAGGCTCTAAAAATAGCTCTGTCTTTACAAGAGGCAGAGAGGCAAGGAAAAATTAGTGAGAGTTTCTATGCAAATTTTGACAGGTCGGTTAGGATAATGTCTAAATCCCCGAACCGAACCTACCCTGACGACAAGAAGCAACAACCCCCTACCGACACACGTGCAGTCAGTAGCTCGCGAAGTCAGCGTTATAAAACTTCCAGTGGTGCTAATAAATCAGTAAGCCCGCGTACTAGAAATTCACGGACGAAGGCTGCATTGAGGTGTTACGAATGCGAAGGTGTAGGGCACTTCGCTACGGAATGCCCTACAAGGCTGAGGACAGAGGCGAATTCCTCCGACTCACCAGGTAAAAGGAGCCCAACTGAGCGTTCGAGGCGCTCAGGTTTCTCCGGCAACAAGCCCCCGTTCGTAACCAAGCAAGGTCTTCGGAAAGAAACAAGCAACCAGGGAAACACAAACGAGGTGTAAGCGAAGACATCTCCCTCCACCCCAACACACGTGAGAAGGCTTTCATGGCGTCCTTAAATCCGGTTTTGTTGGAGCACGGTACTGCTTCCATTTCAGTGGATATAGAGGGAGTAGAACGGCGTCTAATTCTAGACACCGGGTCCAACGTCTCGATAATGCAGCCCAGCATATCGGGAAGTGCTTTGGAAGTCACGCACATACGACCGTACGGAGTGACTGGAGAAGTACTCAATATTAAGGGCCAACAGATTGTTTCTTTTGTGGTGGAAGGACGCGAGTTTAGTCACAAGATTCTGGTGTACTCGCTTCCCACTGGTGCAGCGGGGATATTAGGCACCGATTTTGTAAATGAAGCGGGTGTCTCAATTGATTTTGGGTGTGGTAAGATGTCGTTTGCTGATATCGGCAAAGCGCCCCGGGCGTGTAAGTTTTCACCCACTAGGGGCGCGGCACTCACTATCTGTACGCACCGCTCTGGTACGGGATACATAAAGGGTTGATTAGACATGTAATCTAATCATTAAATGCGCTGGTTCATATAGCATGTATATTCTGTGAATATTAATATTAAACTGGTTATATACACTGGCGGTAACTGGCATATTGTTACCCTTGTGGTAACAATTAATTAGATTGCTGGTATACAAGTTATTGTAGTGGCTGACAAGCCCACTAGCTAATTATAAGTCGAAGTGGAAGGGATACTAGTTCGCACTGACTTTATGAAATTGAACCATAATATAATATACTCGTTGCACTGTAGTTTATGGTTTTCGAAGTGACTTAAGGAATGCCCCGGGGGACAAAGAACACAATTTAACACTGTTGTGTTGGGCAAATATTGTCAGCCTTGCTCTGTTGAGCATGAAGCACTGATTTGAATAATTCATTCTTCTTGTACAAATATCAGTTTGGAAGAAGTTAAAGTACTTGTAATATTGTTCATCATACCTTAGTCTTGTAGACGATAATGCCATGGTAGCACAAGTATTGAAACGCACATAACTCGTAGAAAGCTGTACACTTATAGAATAACACTGTGGAGTGTATATGTGAGAATACCTTTAGCAATTAACCTGCAGAAAGGTGTTAACTAAGGTTTCTTGTTGCACACAACAAACTGTAAACTGTGAAATTGCACTGGTTGCAATTGTCACAGTAATGGCCTCCTTGTTAGGAGCCATACCCTTCATGCATGCTATTGCATGGAGTCGGGACGCTAGACTCGGCTAGCTAACTTATGTGAAGTAAATCGCCCTATGAGGAATAAATGCACACGTGAATTATTAACGTATATGTATGCGGATTCCGACTGGTCAACTAATACGTACACACTTGTGGTGTAGGCCATTGTTGAAGGCCTCCTTGTTAGGACGGTATTAGCACACATCTGCTGTGTGGAAGTGACCCCGGTAGACTGAAGCTGGCTTGGCTTCACCACGCCAGTCTTCTCGCCTTGTTTGGTATGAAACAAAGATTAAGTGCCGTGTGCACTGGTTCTGGACGCTAAGAAAGCGTCATATAGCATATTCTAGAAGGTTTGAAAGTCATGTGCCAGTGACATCACTTTCCACCCTTTGTTCTACAGTGTCACGAGACAGGATGTTGCATCATGTTCTACCCTTTGAGGTGCCAAGCTGGTGGCGGCACTATTACATCAGATGACGCAATGCTGTACACAAATAAAACTTGAAAATACAAAATAAATACAGATTTTAACCCTTGCATGAACACTATCTTTACAGAAGGTAAAGAGGGACACAGCTCTCAAAACTGTGTATGGGAGGCTCGGCATAAAGACGATCAGTTCTCAACCAGCCCCTCTCGCGAGGCGACTACTGCCCAGAACGGAACTTGGCTCGTTAAGGCTAAAGAAAATATTACTATTGGCCCCAGGTGTCGACAAATTGTGACGGGAATAGTAGAATCGGGAAAAGAACAAAAAATTCCCCCGTTAGTCTGCATAGCGCCCGTTCAGATTCCAATAGAAGGAACTTTTTCTGCACGTGCTCTATCGCGAGTTGAACAGCCTGAGCATGTGATTACGTCACAGAACGATCACAAACCGACCGGAAGGCTTCACAGCTGTGCATGCGTTATGGTTGCAAATTTCAGCGACGAAGCCCTAACCATTCCCAAGGCTACAGTTCTTGGTATAGCCGAAGGAATATCAGAAAGCATGGTGGACAAAATAAACGTTAAATCTGAAGCTAACTTAATTGAACCAGCCATAACCCTCGAAAGAGAAGAAATGAAACCCTGTACTATAAACTTTTACAAGGGAAATTGGACCACCTAACTCTGGAAGAGAGAGAGCATATTGAACCGGTCCTGATAAAATACGCACGCATCCTCCATGATGAAGAGTCTAATGACTTTAAGGGAACCACACTCACTGAATATCTCATAACCGTGGGAGATGCGCAGCCTATAAGACGGCCCCAATATAGAACACCGTGTGCTTTACGAGGCGAAATTGAGCAGCAAGTACAGAAAATGCTCCAAAAAGGGGTCATTCGCCCCAGCACCTCGCCCTGGTCTGCTCCAGCTATTTTAGTTCCAAAAAATTCGGAGGACGGAACGCCAAAATTTCGATTTTGTGTAGGCTTTCGCGCCCTGAACGCGGTAACTAAATTCCACTCTTACCCCCTGCCGACGTTTGGTGTGACTACATCTACCCTTTTCGGTTCCAAATATTTTAGAGTACTAGAGTGTTACAGCGGCTTTTGGCAGGTAAACATTAAAGAAGAGCATAAAGAACGAACTGCGTTTACCGTGCCATCAGGTCATTACGAGCTCAATAGGCTACCGCTTGGCCTGTCTAATAGCCCTTCAAATTGTCAAAGACTCATGGACGTAGTACTGAAGAACTTAGTTGGAGCAGAATGTTGGATCTTTATTGATTATGAAATAATATTCTCCAACACGGCGGAGGAACACGCTCTGAGCCTGGAAAATGTATTACGTCGGTTTGATGAAGCCATCTTGCAACTGCACCCAGGCAAATGTGCCTTTGCCCATCCTCAGATGCAGTACTTGGGCTTCATTTAATCAGGGGACGGAATCTCCGCTTCCCCTGATAAGGTCAAGGCTGTACGGCAATACCCGACGCCTAAGAATGTCAAAGACGTTAGGGCATATTTAGGGCTGGCCTCATTTTACAGGAGGTTAGTGCCAAATTTTGCTTCAATTGCAAAACCCCTAACGACGCTGACCAGAAAGGACCAGGAATTTACCTGGGGACCCAGTCAGCAGGAGGCCTTTGAGAACTTGAATTGTAGGCTTTGCTTCACCCCGGTGCTGGCCTACTCAAATTTCAAGTTGCCCTTTATTTTAACCACCGACGCCTCCAAAGTAGCGATAGCCGCCATTTTGTCACAGGTGCAAGATGGAGTATAACGGCCCATCGCTTACGCTAGCAGACAATTTAACACTGCGGAACAAGCTTACACGACTCAGAAACCGAAATGCTTGCCTTGGTATGAGCAACCAAGTACTTCCGCTGTTACATTTACGGAACGCAGTTCATTGTCAGAACTGATCATTCCGCATTAATATATCTGCGAAATTTTGCCGATCATAACAGCCGACTCTTAAGATGGAGTTTAAAATTATGGGAGCTAGACTTCAACGCCGAACACCGAACCGGAACAAAGATCGTCCACGTAGATGCACTCAGCAGACATGTCGGTACAGTCACGCTCAACAATTGCCTAGACAAAGTCACAATCCTTCAGGAGCAAAAAAAGACGCTTTCTGTACAAAGCAGACCACTGGCTCTCATAGAGTAACAGCGATTTCTTTCTAAACGACGAAGGCGCTATGTACAGACGCCAACAAAATGGAAATCACCAACTAGTGGTACCAGAAAGTTTAATTCAGGAAGTCATTCGAGAAAATCATGACCCCATTTTCGTGGCACATCTTGGAATACAGAGAACATAGAGATTAGTTTCACTTAACTATTGGTGTCCTAGCATGCGTAAATCCATTGAAAATTACGTAAAGAAATGTTACTCATGCCAAAGACGTAAGATCACGAGAAAGTTTGTAGCCCCACTTGGTGAAGTAGAAGAACCGACATTTCCTTTTTAAATTACATCAGTTGACGTTACTGGGCCTTATCCCACCGCTGCCACAAATTTGTATTTTATGTCGGAACTGGGACTGGACTTCCACCAATTATTCTCTCGACAAATACTCTGGGAGAAAGGTTATATAGCTTATCTCTGGGTAGTATTAAGCTGCCATCAATCAGATCACTAATCTGAAAAGAAGGACTCCATTACGATCTACTAAAATCATCTAACTATATATGCTAAACAACTACGTTCACAATATATACACAAGGGATATGGAAATGTGCTCTCAAATAATTTCGAAGCGCTAAAAGTTAGCTTGCCTGAACATGAAACTCTTTAGGCGAATTTAGAACTTAGAATAATTAAAATCAGAACATAATTCCAATGTACGCAATTCAATTTAATCGAAATTTCCAAACAATCAGCACAGCTTACCTTGTAAAATTAGCAGAATGAAGATCATAGCACTTTTCACAACCAAACTGTGTGTTGCTTTCACTTTACAAATCTTCTGCACCAACTCAGGATACGTAACTCAGTAACAGTGTTAGTAAACGTTGCTTATTAGTTGCGTAATGAGAGCGCATTTAACATCCTGATGGGTTTACATAAAGGCGAAACGTAACGTCAGCTAATCTAGAAAGTTAGACGAACTGTCAAGTCACATTTAGTCGCACGATGCTTCTAAGACCAATGAGCGGTATCGGTATATGTTGAACCATGAAAATGCTTGGCAGTCATTTCCTGTCAAAAGGTAAAAATAAAATTTCAATTCCCAGTTACAGCTTACAAATTACAAGTGTCAAGCTAAATGTAAATCGTATATATTACATAAGCAATAAGTCCGTACAGAGCTGTAAACACTAAACGCAATCTGCTGTATATAAGCAATCAGTCCGTACAGCGTTGTAAACACTAAACGCAACCTGCTGTATATAAGCAATCAGTCCGTACCGCGCTGTAAATACTAAAAGTAATTTGCTTTATATAAGCAATCAGTTCCTATCGCGCTGTAAACACTGAACACAATCTGCTGTATATAATCAATCAGTCGGTACCGCTGCAGTAAATACTAAACTTAATCTCCTTTATATAAGCAACCAGTCCGTACCGCGCTGGAAACACTAAACCCAATCTGCTGTATATAAGCAATCAGTCCGTACCGCGCTGTAAACACTTAACCCAATCTGCTGTATATAAGCAATCAGTCCGTACCGCGCTGTAAACACTAAATTAATCTGCTTTATATAAGCAATCAGTTCCTACCCCGCTGTAAACTCTAAACACAATCTGCTGTATATAAGCTATCAGTCGGTACCGCACAGTAAACACTAAACGTAATCTGCTTTATGTAAGCAACCAGTCCGTACCGCGCTGTAAACACTAAATGCAATCTGCTGTATATAAGCAATCAGTCCGTACCGCGATGTAAACTTTAAACGCAATCTGCTGTATATAAGCAATCAGTCTGTATCTCGCTGTAAACACTAAACACTATCTGCTTTATATAAGCACTGTCTGTACCGCGCTGTAAACACTAAACACAGTCTGCTGTTTATATGCAATCAGTCTGTATCGCGCTGTAAACACTAAACGCTCTCTGCTTTGTATAAGCAATCAGTCTGTACCGCGCTGTAAACACTAAACACAATCTGCTGTTTATATGCAATCAGTCCGTACCGCGCTGTAAACACTTTCCACGACGGTTATAAAAACCAATCAGTTAATGCTGTATAAAACAATACTTCGCTGCCTGTTCTCAGATCCGCACAAAACACTCAACGCAAAGCAAACACCTTTTAGATTTCAGAATGTTAAACCTGTCGGTACGTAAAAAACCGCTAATCTATAAAATTTTAATCCGTAGCATCACATTGCTCGGTCTGTTCGTACTCAGCAGCAGCAAGCACAGACGATGGAGGAACTGAAACGGCACATTAAATTACTTACGTAATGCTATCGGTTTGCTATACGGTCCGTTTTCATAATCAGCTTAAGATTGCTTTCGTTTGGTGTTTCAATTCCTAGACAAATATGATGGAAAATTACATAAATTTCTGTGGTCCGAAGGAATTCAAATGGAAGTGGGATTATTAAATTTTGCCCAAACATAATACCGTGTGGACAGTAATAGACGCTGGCACAATTATTTTCAATAACTCGATCTAAAGATCTTTGGAGGTTAGTGTTTCAGCGTGAGATTTTCATTACTAACACTTTTGGTGAAGTTCGTATTGGACATTGAAGCCTCACAAACTGCTCGTGTTTAGTACCGATGTTATTTGCCGAAATATTTCGAAGTTCCAGCAGTTAGTGCCATGAAATGTAACTGCAAAAGAGAAACAATAGTTCACAATATTATTCCCGACGTATCGGAATTACCAAAAAATATCCACACGACGTGGCTGGTGTTAGTAAAGTTTTACGGTGCACAAGATAAGGGGTTGTAATTTCCATCTAAATTTAATGACTAAAAGGTGAGAATATCGAATATTCTATTGTTTTATGAGATACTGATGATAAATATTGTAACTAAAAATGGCAATACATGGCAACCTTGTGAGGGAGAAACGTGTAAATAGCATAACATCAAGCAATCAATATTGGCATAATTTAAATCGCAAAATGTAAAGAGTAATCTGAAGGTAACAATTTTAAATCCCCGGTAGTCATTTCCAGAATTCCAATCTGTGCAGTGACGTAATGCACAAACCAGTGACAGATATTCCGATATGCTGCCCGTTCTACAGGTACAGAGAATAATATCTAACATTAGAAAATAAAGGTCAATTCTTCAAATTGCCCACGAATATGAACAATTTGGTTTGCAGTGGTTCTTTTGGGAGCCAAATACCTAATCCTTCTAAAATGGGCCATGACATGTGCGTGAAAAATTCATGGCTTCGAATTCAAGTCAGAAAAATCCTCACAATTAAAAAAAAGTGAAATATTTTGACAATCCTGACAACTCACATACAGATCCCAGCAGTAGCGTCAGTAGGCTACTAAAGAAGGAACGTCAAATACTATCAGATTTCGCTTGGATTCTGTCAAGTAGTGAAATTCATTGTCGATTAAAAATCCGTAGATTTGAGGATACATTCAATAAAACATTTTGCGTTGATTCAAATTTGCTTGAACCCCTGAACAAAAGGTATTCGTGACCTTTGAGGTTTATTCCTATTTGCGTTTATTCCTACAGAAAAATTGATTACATTTCAAACAATATAATAAATATAATGTTCACTAAGGATGGACACCAAACAAGAGACAGTATATTCCATTGCCGAACAATCACAGAAATTAAGTTGACGTATGTCACAGCTGTCACCGTGAAGCATCAGAGGGTGTAAGGCAGCAGGGAAACGGGCAGCATGGCGACGATCAGAGTATGGATTATGAGGTACTGAGAGAGAGTGGAGAAAGTGTACATTGTGAGGTACTGACAGAGAGTGGAGAGAGAGTACAGTGTGAGGTACTGAGAAAGACTGGGTAGAGTGTAGAGTGTGAGGTACTGACAGAGATTGGACAGAGTGTACAGTGTGAGGTACTGACAGAGAGTGGAGAGAGTGTACAGTGTGAGGTAATGATATAGAGTGGAAAATGTATAGAGTGTGAGGTACTGAGAGACAGTGGACAGATTTAAAAGGGTGAGGTACTGAGAGAGAGTGGACAGAGTTTAAAGTGTGAGGTACTGACAGAGAGTGAACAGAGTGTAAATTGTGAGGTAGTGACAGAGGGTGGACAGAGTGTAGAGTGTAAGGTACTGACAGAGAGTGGACAGAGTGTACAATGTGAAATACTGACAGAATGGAGAGAGTTTAGATTGTGAAGTACTTACAGAAAATGGCCAGAGTTTACAGTGTGAGGTACTGGCAGAGAGTGGACAGAGTATACAGTGTGAGGTACTGGCAGGGACTGGAGAGAGTTTACAGTGTGAGGTACTGATAGAGATTAGTCAGATTTTACAGTGTGAGGTACTGACAGAGAGTGGAAAGGGTTTACAGTGTGAGGTACTGACAGAGAGTGGACAGAGTTTACAGTGTGATGTACTGACTGAGAGTGGAGAGAGCGTACAGTGTGAGGTACTGACAGAAAGTGGAGTGAGTGTAAAGTGTGAAGTACTGACAAAGGGTGGATAAAGTGTAGAGTGTGAAGTACTGAGAGCCAGTGGACAGAGTGTACAGGGTGAGGTACTGACAGAGAGTGGAGAGAGTGTACAGGGTGTGGTGCTGACAGAGAGTGGACAGAGTGTACAGTGTCTGGTAATGACAGAAAGTGGACAGAGTGTAGATTGTGAGAAACTGACGGAGTGCACAATGTTTAGAGTGTGAAATACCGACAGTGAGTGGTCAGTGTTTACAGTGTGAGGTATTGACAGAGAGTGGACAGAGTTTAGAGGTGAGGTAGTGACAGAGAGTGGAGAGAATTTAGAGTGTGAGGTACTGACAGAAAGTGGACAGAGTTTACAATGTGAGGTACTGACAGAGAATGGACAGAGTCTAGAGTTTGAGTTACTGACAGAGAGTGGACGAAGTTTAGACTGTTACGTAATGACAGACAGTGGACAGAGTGTACAGTGCGGGGTACCGACAGAAAGTGGACCGAGTGTAAAGTATGAGGTACTGACAGTAGACAGAGTTTACAGGGTGAGGTACTGAGAGAGAGTGGAGAGTTTAAAGTGAGTGTTACTGACAGAGTGTGGACGGAGTATAACGTGAGAGTTACTGATAGAGAGTGGACAGAATTTTCAGTGTGAAGTACTTAGAGAGAGTGGACACAGATTAAAGTGTGAGGTACTGACAGAGAGGGGACAGAGTTTACAGTGTGGGGTACAGACAGAGAGTGGAGGGAGTGTAAAGTTTGAGGTACTGACAGAGATTGGAAAGAGTTTATAGAGTGAGGTACTGACAGAGAGTGGACAGAGTTTAGAGTGTGAGGTATTGACAGAGAGTGGATGGAGTTTAGATTGTGAGGTAATGACTGAGAATGGACGGAGTTTACAGGGTGAGATACTGATAGAGATTGGACAGAGTGTACAGTGTGAGGTACTGACAGAGAGAGGGCAGAGAGTAGAATGTGAGGTAATGTCAGAGAGTGTAGAACGTGTACATTGTGAGGTACTGACTGAGAGGGAACAGAGTGCACATTGTGAGGTTCTGACAGATAGTGGACAGAGTTTACAGTGTGAAGTACTGACAGTGGAAAGCCTGTAGGGTCTGAGGTACTGACAGAGAGTTTAAGGGCTGTAGAGTATGATTTTCTGACAGACAATGGACAGAAAGAAGAGTGTGAAGTTCTTACCGACAGTGGACAGAGTATACAGTGTTAGGTACTGACAGAGAGTGGTCAGATTGTGCAGTATGAGGTACTAACAGTGGAAAGCGTTTACAATTTGAAGTACTGACAGATAGTGGGCAGATTTTACGGTGTGATACAATGACACAGTGGAGAAAGTTTACAGAGTGAGGTACTGACAGGCATTTTTAGAGAGTACAGCGGGCGGTACTGACAGAGAATGGACAGAGTGTACAGTGTTAAGAACTGACAGGATGTGGACAGAGTGTAGAATGTGATGTACTGACAGACAGTGCTCATTGTATACAGTGTGAAGAACAGACAGACTGTGGGGAGAGGGTACAGAGTGAGGTGTTGAGAGAGAATGGACAGAATTTTAAGTGTGAGGAACTGAGAAGCACTGGACAGAATGTACATTGTGTGGTACTGACAGAGAGTCGAAAGAGTGTAGGTTGTGAGGTACTGACAGGCAAGTGACGGAGTGTGAATTGTGCGGGACTGACAGAGAGAGATGAGATTTTAATGTGTGAGATACTGACACACAGTGGACAGAGAGTAAAGTGCGTGTTACTGACAGAGAGAGTACAGTCTGTAAAATGTGAGGTATTGACCGAGAGTGAAAATAATTTGGAGCGTGAGGTTCTGATAAAGGGTGAACAGACTGTAAATTTCGAGGTATTGACGGACAGGGGACAGATTTTACAGTATGTGGTACTGAGAGAGAGAGAGGGAGAGAGAGAGAGAGAGAATGCAGTTCACTTAAGATACTGACTGAGAGAATGCATTGTGTACAGTGTGAGGTAAAGACACACAGTGGGAATAGTGTGAAGTATGAGGTTCTAACAGAGATTGAACAGGCTCTACAGTGGAAAGTAATGACAGGGAGTGAATATCCTGTACTGTGTGAGGTACTGACAGACATTGGACGGACTGTACAGTGTGAGCTATTGATAGAGAGTGGACAGACGGGTTTCGTGCGAAGTACTTACAGAGAAAGAAAAGATTGTACATTGTGAGGTACAGACAAGGATTGAACTTACTCTAAAGTGTGAGGTATTGAGAGAATGAAAGTTTCTGCAAGATGAGGTACTGACAGACAGTGGACAGACTGTACAGTTTTAGGTACTGACAGAGAGAATGCAGAGTGTAGAGTGTTACGTAATAATAGAAAGTTGGAAGTGTGTGCAGTGTGAGTTATCTGCAGAGAGTGGACAAAATGAAGAGTGAGACATACTGACAGAAAGTGAATAGAGTGTGGAGTGAGAGGTAATGACAGACAGTGGGAAGAATGTGCAGTGTGAGGTTCTCACAGAGAGTGAACAGACTGTACAATGTGACATAATGACGGAAAGGGGACAGACAGTTCAGTGCTAAGTACCGACAAAGGGAGAATAGACTGTATACCGACAGAGATTCAAAAAAGTGTAAAGCGTGAGGTAATGACAGAGATTGAACTGAATGTACCGTGTGAGATACTGACAGACATTGGAGAGACAGTACAGTGCGAGGTACCGACAGAGAGGGAACAGATTTTACAGTGTGAGGTACTGACAGGGAGAGATGGGATTATACTTTGTGAGATAATGACGGAGTGTTGAGAGACAGTACAGTGCGAATTATTGACACAGAGAGAGAACAGACTGTAAAATATGAATTTAGAACACAGAGTGAAAAGACTATAATTCGTGAGGTTTCAATAGAGATTGAACAGACTGTAAAGTGTGAGGTATTATCAGAATGTGAACAGACAGTACAGTGTGAGAAACTGACAGAGATTGGATAGACAGTACAGTGTCAGGTACTCGCAGAGGGAGAACAGTCTGTACAGTGTGAGGTACTGAGAGAGAGTGAAAAGTATTTACATTGTGAGGTATTGACGGAGAGTGGACAGATTGTACAGTGTGAGGATATGACAGACAGTGGAAAGAGTGTGCGGTGTGAATTTCTGACAGAGAGTGATTAGAGTGGCATTGTGAGGTACTGGCAGGAACTGGACAGAGTGTACAGTGCGAGTTACTGACAGAATGAGTACAGATTGTGCAATTTGAAGTACTGACAGAGAGTAAAATGACTGTACAGTGTTAGTTGCTGATAGAGAGTGGACATTGTGTACATTGTGAGTTAATGAGAGACAGTGGGAAGAGTTCACAGTGCGAGGTCCTGACAGACAGTGAACAGACTGTGAAGTTGAGGTACTGACAGAGGGTGGACAGTCAGTAAAGTGAGAGGAAATGACAGAGAGAGAAAAGACTCCAGGTTGTAAGGTACTGACAGGCATTGGACAGACTGTGCAGTGTGAGGTATTGTGAGACGGTGGAAACTTGTGCAGTGTGAGTTACTGACAGAGAGTGAACCGATGGTAAAATGTGAGATACAGACAGACAGTGGAAAGCTAGAGCAGTGCGAAGTACTGACAGAGAGACAACAGGTTTTACAGCGTGATGTACTGACAGGCAATGGGCCGAATGTTAAGTTTGAGGAACTGACGGACAGTGGATAGAGTTTACAATGCAAGGAATTGGCAGATAAAGTAATATTGTAGTTTGTTAAGTACTGACAGGCATTGGACAAATTGTGCAGTGTGATTTACTGACAGGCAGTGGACAGACTGTACAGTGTGAGGTACTAACCGACGGTGGAATATGTGTGCGTTGAGAGGTACTGACAGAGAGTGAACAAATTTTATAATGTGAGATACTGACAGAGAGTGGACAGGCAGAGCAGTACGAAGTACTCACAGAGAGAACAGACTGTACTGTGTGAGGTACTGACAATCAATGGACAGACTGTGCAGTGTTTGTTAATGACGGACAGTGGAAATTGTGTACAGTGTACGCTACTTACACAGAGAAGGCAGACTGTACTCTGTGAGGTACGGACAGAGAGTGGAAATAATGTGCAGTGTGGGATACAAACAGAGGGTGGAAGGATTCTAAAATGTGATGTGCTGACAAACAGAAAACAGAATGCAAAATGTCGGTTTGTGACAGGGTGTGGACAGAGGGTGATATTCGAAGTAACTCCAGACAGTGGACAGACTGTAAATAGTCAGGTACTTACAGAGAGTGGACAGACTTTACAGTGAGAGGTAATTACAGGACAGTGGAAAGATGATACTGTGTGAGATACGGACAGAGAAGAAACCGTCAGTATATTGAGAGGTACTGGCAGACAATAGTCAGGATATTCAGTGTGAGGTACTGACAGAGATTGGATAGACTGTACATGGTGAGTTACGGACAGAGAGGTGAGAGAATGTACATTGTGACGTACTGACATAGAGTGGAGGGAGTGTAGATTGTTAGGTAATGACAGGCAGTGGACCGAGTATGGAGTGTGCGGTACTGACAGACAGAGATTAGATTTTATAGTGTGAGATACTGACAGACAGTGGACAGAGAGTACAGTGCGAGGTACTGACAGAGAGAGAAATATTTGTACAATGTGAGGTAACGACAGAGATAGAAAGACTGTAAAGCGTGAGGAACTGACAGAAAATGAACAGTCTGTAGAGTCTGGGTCATTGAGAGACAGTTTACATAATCTAGATGGCGTGGTAATATCAGAGAGAGAAAAATATTGTAAACTTTGAGGTACTGACAGAGAGAATTCAGAGTGTAGAATGCGAGGTAATGACAGACAGTGGGAAAAGTTTGAGTTGTGACGTTCTAACAGAGATTGAACAGACTTTGCACTGGAAGGTAATGACAAAGAGTGAAAAGATTGTACGGTGTGAGGTACTGTCAGAGAGCGGACAGAATTTACAGGATAATGTATTGACAGAGAATGGACAGAAAATACAGTGCGAGGTACACACAGTTAGAGTAAAGACTGTACATTTTGTGGTACTGACAGAGAAAGAAAAGACTGTATATTGGGTGGTACCAACAAAGAACGAATTGACTGTATTGTGTGGTGTACTAATAGATAGTCACCAAACTGTACAATGTACGTTATTGACAGTCAGTGGACAGACTGTACAGATTGAGGTATTGGCAGAGAGAATACAAATTGTAAAATGTGAGGTAATGACAGAGAGTTGGTAAGTGTGTAGTGTAATGTACCTGCAGACAGTGGAAAGAAGGAACAATGTGTCCTACTGACAGAGAGTGGACAGATTGTAGTGTGTGAGATAATGACACACAGTGGGAAGATTTTGCAGTGCGAGGTTCTCACAAAGAGTGAACAGAATATAAAATGTGACATACTGACAGAGAATGGACAGACAGTTCAGGGCGAGGTACTGGCAGAGAGAGAACAGACTGTGCATTGTGAGGTACTGACAGAGAGTGGACAGAGTGTAGATTGCGTAGTACTGACAGAGAGAGAACATACTATACAGTGCGAGGTACTGACAGAAGGTGAATAACAGCAGCGTGAGATAATGACACAGATTGAGCTGACTGTACAGTGTGAGATACTGACAGACAGTGGACAGACCGTACAGTGCCAGGTTCTGATATAGAGGGAACAATCTGTACATTGTGAAGTACTGACAGAGAGAGAAAATTATTTACATTTTGATAAACTGAAAGAGCGTGGACTGACAGTAGATTGTGACATACTGACAGGGAGTATACAGACAGTACAGTGCGAGGTACTGACAGAGAATGAATAGGGTGTACATTGTGAAGTACTGACAGAGAGAGAAGGGTTTTTTACTTTGTGCCATTCTGACAGAATGTTGTGCGGCAGTACATTGCGAGGTAATGACAGAGAGATAGAACAGACTGTAAATTATGATTTCCTGACAGAGAGTGAAAGACTGTAAATCGTGATTCACTGACAGAGATTGAACCGACTGTAAAGTGTGATTTACTGAAGAGTGTGATCAGACAATACAGTGTGAGATACTGACAGAGATTGGAGAGACAGTACAGTGCGAGGTACTCGCAAAGAGAGAACAGACATTACATTGTGATTTACTGACGAGAGTGGACATAGTGTACAGTATGAAGTACTGATAAAGAGAGGACATAGTTTACAGTATGAGGTAATGACAGACAGTGGACTAATTTTACAGAGTTAGGTACTGATAGACTGTGAACAGATATTAAAGAGTGAAGTACTGGCAGAGAGTGGACAGAGTTTACATTGGGGTTCCTGGCTGAGAGTGGACAGGGTGTACAGTGTGAGATCCTGACAAACAGTGGACTGAGTGTAAAATGTTAGGTAATCACAGAGGGTACAGAGATTTTACTGTTTGTGGTACTGACAGGCAGTGGACAGAATGTAGATTGTGAGTTACTGACAGATATTTGGCAGGCTGTACAATGTGAGGTACTGAGAGAGAGTGGACATAATCTATATTGTGTGGTAATGACAGGCAGTGGACAGACTCTGCAGTATGAGTTACTGACAGGCAGAGTACAGAGTGTACATTGTGAGGTACTGACTGTCATTGGACTATTTTACAGTGTGAGTTACTGACAGGCAGTTTACAGACTGTACAAAGTGTGGTATTGTCCGGCAGTGGAGAGACTGTACAGCATGAGTTACAGACATTGGACAGACTGTACATTGTGTGCCACAGACAGGGATTTGACTGGTTTTACATTTTGAGTTAGTGATAGACAATGGACGGACTGTACATTATGCGTACTGACACAGTGGCAATCTCTATATTGTGAGGTATTAACAGGCAGTTAACATAGAGTACAGTTTAGGTTACTGACATTCAGCGGCAGATTTTACAGTGTGAGGTGCCGACAGGGAGTGGACAAACTTTACTCTGTGAGGTACTGACAGAAAATGGGCAAGTTTTACAGTGTCAGGTACTGAGAGACTCTGGACAGAATGTACGATGTGAGGTACTGACATTCAATTTAAAGATTGTACATTGTGAATTCCTGATTCTATATTGTGAAGTACTGACAGATATTGGTCTTACTCTACTGTGTGAAAAACTAACAGGCATTGGAATAATTGTAAAATTTTGGTTACTTACAGGCAGTGGACAGTCTGTACAATTTTATTTATTGAAAGCCATTGGACAGACTGAAGAGTGTGAGGTACTGCGAGACACTGGACGGACTGTACATTGTGAGGCACAGACGGACCTTAAATTGTGAGGTACTGACAGACAGTAGACAGATTCTAGAAGACAGCAGTGGACTTAGTGGTACATACAAACGGCAGTTCAATGTGATTTACTGACAGACAGTGAACAATCTGCACAAAATATTTTACTCATTGCTCTTTAAAAGAACGTAGGTACATTGAGGTATTCTAAAACGACCTACTTGGTTTTAGAAATTCTTTTGTTTTAGGATCTCGTATGTCCAGAATACATTAATGTATATGTGTTTCGGGTAATCAGTTGAAAGCCCGCGGTGTACAGAAAATTTACCATAAAAATATGAGTTCAAAGCATATAGGAAATTTATTTATATAACTTTAATTTGCCTTACAATTTAGAAGATAAATTCCATTTTATTACCTCTAGTTATTTCAATACAGATTTTTTTAGTTCCGCGTTTTTCTCTGCAGCCCAGTTCCTTCGTCGTCATTTACATTAATTCATAATGTTGTGTTCTTTGAAATTACATTTTCTCGCCCTATATGTTCTCAAGGTATTTTTCTTGACTTTCTCTCCGTTTCGTCTCAATAAGTTCCTCGGTTTTGTATAATTCTTCCTTCCTTTGTTTTGAATCTGCTAACATTCTTCCACTTCCTTCGCTCAGCCTTTATTTACCACTCTTTCTGCAATCCATGCCTATCTTGTCCCCTCCCCACATTCCCAAACAACACAATCACAGTATCAAACACAAATATATTGATATTTTTCCGCTGGACTTTCACATACCCAATTCCACATCCGATAACAACAATTAATCTCATGCAAAATTTTCGCCTTTCTGCCGTACTGCAAATAAATACTCCACGTTCCATCTGGTTTTCCCTTTTGGAACTTCATGATTGTCTTCAATCCAATGCATATCTTTGAATCCAGTAAGTTGTTCTCACAGTAAATAACCGTTCCATGCTCCTAATGCACATTCTTTATACTCTTCCCCATGTCTCAAATTATGTAGTCCACATTTTGTAGACATAGGTCTCCTTTAAACTCCAGGTGTACAAATTTACTTAGAATAATTTCAATCATAATTAAACATATATCAGTAAAATTAAATTTTATAATCAACAGTATTGTATAAGAGGAAAAACATATGGAAAATTGCTGGTATCTTAAAATGTCAAACTCATTTCTCACCCCACGTTCCTTGCTTCAAAATATACTTTCCAAAACGAACATATATTTATCTTCTGTTTTACAGGCTGCCAGATACAGAAAAGGGCCAGACCGACCGGTACAAGAAGGACAAAGGGTCCGCACAGATACATGGTCAAAATTTCGAGTACAAATTCTGTGCACTAACATACTTAAGGGCTAAAAACAAAGGGTTAAATTTTAAACTTGCTTCTAACGTAGAGGGACTTGGAAAATTTGATGATGTTTTTGTAGAATATCTTGATCAAAACTACAGAAAAAAGCACATCTTCGTGCAACTTAAGAGTAGAACAACAAAAGGCCCAATTACATTAGACGATCTGTTGGAAGAAAGGGGGCCCTTCAGTTTAAGTACATATTACGACTCATACATACAGATCGAAAAGAATTTCAACTACAGCGGAGAAGGAGTCAAACTGGAAGGTAGTATTGATGAAAGTCTGTTCATTTTATACACAAACGCCGATTTTGGACAAAACCTAAAGTCTTACAATGTCACAGACTTCAATCAAGAAGAATTCCTAATGACCGGTGGCTCTGTGCTGCGGTTTGACGAAGAGGAACACAAAGCTATTTACAAGTGCCTAAAGAAACTACCCAAATATCGTGAGTTCTTATGCCGATTCAGAATCTTATACAGTCAGGCAGAGGAGAGGGAGATGGGAAGACACATTGCAAGTGAGCTAAAGCAAATTATGAAGTTATCTCAGAGCGAGCTGGATATAACCTACATGTTTTTCCTTGATATTATAAAGGACTGGTGGCAACATGAGAACTTCTACCTGAAGGACAGCAACTCCAGAGAGAATGCCCTCTTGAAAATGACATCAGAAAAAACAAAACCCACTTTAGTAACAAAGATACTGGATCAGAGGAAATCCGAACTCGAAGAACTCGGTGTCAAATACCAACAGTCCGCAATAACAGACATGAAACAGCTGACAGAAACCCACAAGGCTGTTCTGATATTCGCCCCTGGAAGTTCAACCACTCTCACCGCTGCTAAGATTCACCAGATGCTCAGTGCTACAAAACACACAATACTGAATTTACATCAGCTTATGCGCTATAGGAATGGTGTTTTGTTGGCTTGGAAAAGTATGTTTGATGTGCTAGTGCTAGAAAGTGACAGTTCAGCTGAAGTGTATCCAGATCATTTTAATGAATTATCTGGTTTTCTGAATGAAAATGTTGCTGAAAAGAAGTTCATCTTCATATCGAACAGTGTGGGTAATACGCAACAAATACATGAACTTCGGAATACATTCCGTGCAAATCTCACAGAAGAGTACGACAGTTTAAAATTCACGGATATAGTCACTGAGTCTCGTATGCTCTTTTTAGACAAAAATGTTTCCTTCCAAGGTAGGGAAGTAAAACTGAGCACAATAGTGAAGAGCGATGATGTACGCCTGTTGAATTCTTTGGATTGTAGGTCAATTTCACTTTTGGGCGAGAATAAAAAACCATCCATTGGCATGCGCACTGAGGACACAGTAAAGTATTATATTGACAGAACACTTCAGAAAAGAAAGCAAGCCAATACTCGCTTTCTTGCACATTGCGAAATTCAACCTGCAACAAGCGGAGGTATTTTGCAGGAAATGCAAGATAGCAGTCCCCATTTGGAGGAAAACTTCGGATCAGAGCCCGCCAGAGTTTGGAAACCCAGCACATTGCTCGAAGGAGACGGTCGAATAATTTTGGTCACAAACGAACCAGGTATGGGAAAATCGACCCTTCTGTCTCACCTCGCACAGCAAAGCTCCGAAACTCACCCCAACATTTGGATAGTAAGGCTCAATATCAACAACTACGCAGGGAAGTTGAACGATTTGCAAAGACATGATTGTGATGAAAATGACGTCATCAAACTACTAACTGAAGCCGCACAAATAAAGAAAATTGACGGCGTACTGTTGGAGGAACAGCTATTCACTTACACCTACAATTCAACAGGGAATATGGCTGTGCTGATTGATGGAGTGGACGAAGTGAGTCCGCAGTACACTGAAGAAGTTATACAAGTTCTGAAATTTCTGTCCAAAACGAAGATAAAAAGAATTTGGGTAACGTCTCGAAATTCAGTGAGGGATCGCCTGGAGACAGAATTTCAATGTCAGTCATATTCATTAGTGCCTTTTAATGAGGAAAATCAGAAAAGGTTCCTAGTGAAGTTTTGGAAAGAGACATGTCCGGATGTAGAAGATGATTTCTTAGAAAATTTAGCTAAACGCGTTGTTAAACTTTCAAGTGAACACCTCACTCTGCAAGACAAACAATTCATGGGAATACCTCTGCAGAGTTGGTTACTAGCAGAGATGTTTAAAGGAAGTGTGAAGGAACATTCTACATCAGCAGCTGTAGAGTTACCTGAATGTATAAATATTGTCAAGCTCTGTGATAACTACATCGAAAAGAAATGGGACATTTATATATCGGACAAAAAGGGTTCAGATCGAACAAAAGTAATAGTACGTAATGATGAAGTTGAGCTACACAAAACCTTCATATTTAACCATATGGCTGCTTCATTGGTGGCAATCTTGTCCCCACAACAAATCGAGAAACTTACTGACAAGAAAGTGGCGGAAAGAACAAGAGATTTTCTAGGGAAAATTACTACAGGGGTGGAGAAAACTGGTATAATAATTGAAGTTATCGAAGGACGACCCGTCTTTCAACAGCTCACCATAGCCCAGTACTTGGTTGCAAAGTGGTTATGCGATAACTTTCAGCGTGGTCAGATATTCATGAGAGATCACTTACTTGAATCAGTGTTCGATGCGGTCAGGAGTATGGTGGACAGGATACTGGCTGACAAATATCCATTGCACGAAGCAGTGCTAAACTGCAGTTTGATACAAGTCGAAAAGCTACTACGAAAGAAGGAATCCATCACTGAGAAAGACTGTGGCGATAGAACACCGCTGCATTTAGCACTCAGCTGCAGGAGCCCAGAACTCATCAAGCTATTGCTAGAACATGGAGCAGACGTACATTCCGTAGATACGTTTCTGGGTTTGTCTCCTGCACAGTACGCTATCGGAATGGACGATTGGAAGATGCTGAGTTTGTTGATGGAGAAACGCCCTGACATCAGGGAACAAGTGCTGAATGGCAGCAAACGTCATTGTACGGACAATATTGCTTGTGCCCTTCGCGCTGCAGCTCAGTACGGCCATAATGATCTGCTGAAATACTTGATAAGTGAGGGAAGTTCTGTGAATGTGGTTCTTCCAGCGGACAACAGCACCTTACTGCATGTGGCTGCTAGAAGCCAGCAAACTGAAACAGTAAAAATACTTTTGTTGCTGGGAGCAAGTATTGACTGTCAGGATGAAAGTGGAAAGACGCCGCTCCAT
>Ga0123357_10002046_pt1 | contig 22123 bp, 20 predicted proteins | sample TergutEmb28metaG_FD_89873 | JGI IMG/M metagenome (GOLD analysis project Ga0123357, IMG submission 89873) | Embiratermes neotenicus P4 segment gut microbial communities from Petit-Saut dam, French Guiana - Emb289 P4 | ecosystem: Host-associated > Arthropoda: Insects > Digestive system > Gut ... | reverse complement strand
CAGGGTGCGCGGCACCCCGTCCACCAGGGCCAGCATGTTGCAGCCGAAGGTGTCTTGCAGGCCGGTGTGCTTGTACAGATTGTTCATGACGACGCGCGGCTGGGCGTCCCTCTTCAAGACGATGACGAGCCGCTGCCCGGTGCGGGCCGACGAGTCGTCGCGGATGTCCGAGATGCCCGTCAGCCTGCCGGCGTTGACCAGGTCGGCGATCTTGGTGGCCAGGTTGTCCGGGTTGCACATGTAGGGCAATTGGGTTACGACAAGGGACGTCTTGCCGTGGGCGTCCTCCTCCACGTCGATGACCGCGCGCATGATGACGGAACCGCGGCCCGTCCGGTAGGCGTCCTCGATACCTTTGCGGCCGACGATCAGCGCGCCCAGCGGGAAATCCGGGCCCTTGATGCGGGCCATGCAGGCGTCGAGCAGCTCTTCCTGGCTGGCCTTCGGGTTGGCGAGCGCCCACTGGACAGCGTCGTTGACCTCGCGCAGGTTGTGTGTCGGGATGTTCGTCGCCATGCCGACGGCGATGCCCGTCGACCCGTTGACAAGCAGGTTCGGGAACCGAGCCGGCAGGACGACGGGCTCGGTTTCGCGGTTGTCGTAGTTGGGCTGAAAGTCGACGGTGTCGGCGTCGATGTCGCGCACCATCTCCATCGCCAGCGGTGCCATCTTGCATTCGGTGTACCGCATGGCGGCCGCCGGGTCGTTGCCGGGCGAGCCGAAGTTGCCCTGGCCGGAGACGAGGGGCACCCGCATCACCCACGGCTGGGCCAGTCGGACGAGCGTGTCATAAATCGCCGAGTCGCCGTGCGGGTGATACAAGCCCATGACCTCGCCGACGACGCGCGAGCATTTGTTCCAACCCCGGTCAGGGCGGTAGCCGCCGTCATACATGGCGTAGAGAACACGACGATGGACGGGCTTCAGCCCGTCGCGGACATCCGGCAACGCCCGGCCCACGATGACGCTCATCGCATAGTCGAGGTAGCTGGACGACACCTCGTCCTGCAGGTCGACTTGCGTGATAGTCCCGCCCTGGGCGTTAGCCGCCAAGACCCCCTCGCCGGTATCGCCGGTGCTATCGTCAACTGGAGTTTCAGTCATGCGTTTCTCTCGTATCGTGTTGCGCAGGCCAACGAAAGGCAGGGCAACCCCGTAAGTCTACCATCACAGGGGGCCCGAAACACGCGGATTGCGGTCCGAAATTGACACCAGACGGGCCAGACGGCCCTACAAGGCCGATTTGGGACGAGTGACCACCTGCGTGGTACCCCTCTCTACACACCGCTAGGCGTGGTGCCAGAGTTGCGCGAGGGCTTAGGCATCGTCACCTTCACCAACATATGGCAATGTCGCGGAAATCGCACAATCGCGCCGCCGATCAGTGGATAAGTCGCGGATTTCCTTACACTGCTGGCAAAACCGCACCTAAACGTGCGTCTAGCTGTAGCGCATGACGAAATAGTGACGTCTTGTAGCCAAACGACGCCGTTCTGAGGCCAAAACCGCGCCCAAACGTGCTGACGGGTTCCGAAGTCCACGTTTGGGTGGACTCTTGCACCCAGCCGTGCTATCAGTGCCAGGCAGGACGCAAACGTGTCGGTCGGTTCTTTTCTTGGTCGGGGTATTGCGCTACGGGTGACAAGACCATGTATCGTTGGAGAGAATCACGCACAACCTCCAACAAGGAGCAAGTATGTTTTGGCGACACTCAACCAAAGAGATCCGCTTCACAGATTTCTCCATTACGCCCGGGTCTATTGAATTTCGTGCGCGCAGGATAAGGGACGGCCAGGATCACACCGACGACCTCTACTTTCATTTCTCATCTCCAGTTGTCCCGCGTCACGACCTAATCGCGCTCGCCCTCTCAACATTTTGCGGAAGATCATTCGACAAGATCACGTTCGAGCTCGTGCTCTCTGGACAGACGATCACCGATATCGCGGCATTCACTCAGGCGACCATTAAGACGAGCGGTACCGATGATGGCAAGGCGGCGGTGCCTGAGAAGACAAACCTTGCACTGAGCTTCAGTGGCGGATTTGACAGCCTGGCAGCCTATTCGATCATGCCCGAAGAAACAAAACTCGTGTCAATCGATTTCGGGCACTGGTTTCAGCGGGAAACTGACTTCTTTCAAAACTTCGAGACGAATATTGTCTCGACTAACTTTCGCCGGCTTAATTATGACAGGGACTCCTGGACGTTCATGGGTGTTGCCGCCATCCTGTTAAGTGACTATTTGCAAATCGCTTACAACACATTTGGCACTAATCTTGAATCGTCCGGCATTCAACGCCTCGCGGCCGTTGAGCCGCCAGGCCAACGCGTCGACGTTGCGGCGTCAACCACCAACGTGACGCCGATGTCACTTGCCGGTATTGGTGACGCCTCGGCGATCATACACGGCATCACTGCCGTTGGTACGGCTATGATTGTGAACCATTTTCACCCGGAATTGATCGACTCATCGCTGATGTCTCTGGCGTCACCCGGCTCAGAGAAACTGTATCGAAAGGGGATCATTATGGATATCGTGCGAGAGCGTTTTGGTAGCTCCGGCAAGCAAGGCCCCCTATCTCCCGGCGTCGACCAGAAGGTCACATTTGATTCCGATGTGTACATCGACATCGCCTATTTGTATATTCTCAAACACCGCGGCATCGAAGCCGTCGATGTCGGGGTTGAGGACTATCCGCGGGAGGGCATTGAGATTGCGCAGTCATTGAGTCTTCGATGGTTCGAACATGTGAATCCCGTTTTCGCTGCCTCGATTCCAGAAGTATTCAAACCTCGGTGCATGGATCGTATGGCGCAGGCAGGGCTGATCCCCTATACCGCTGAGGATTGGCAGGAGTTCATGATCGTCAGGGACTTCTTGGCTCGACACAATGCCAAAATGTCGGACGCCTTGGCTCGCGCTCAGCTCGCTAGCCCGGGCATCCCAAATACGTGACCCAGGTGTTGCGACAGATGGGTTCACAACCATTTGTTTCGCTAGGAATTGATCAGATCGAGAATCGTCCGCCGCAACTCCACCCATTCTGAGGAAGCCCGAACAGCATCATCAGCAGCCGTACCGTCCAACGGTTGGCTGAACATTGCTGAGAACGAGCCCACTATGCGCCCGGGCCTCGGCGACATCACGATGATGCGGCTCCCTAATGCCAATGCCTCATCCACGTCATGGGTGATGAGCAGAGCAGTCAACCCGGTGCCTCGCCAGATGTCCCGCAGCAGAACCTGCATGTTGCTCCGTGTAAACGCGTCCAACGCTCCAAGTGGTTCATCCATTAGGATGATGGCCGGTTCATTCACGAGCGCACGAGCGAGAGCGACCCGCTGTTTCATCCCACCGGAGAGCTCATACGGCTTGGCATCTGCAAACTCAGACAGGCCAACGAGTTCGATATACCGACGAACGCTCGGATCGAATTCCTTTCGGGGGACTTTTCGAACCGATGGCCCGAAGGCGACATTGTCATAGACTGTCATCCACGGATACAAAGTTGGCGTTTGAAAGATGATCGCCCTGTGCGAATCCATCCCGACGACTTCTTTTCCGTTCATCTGCAGTGAGCCGCCCGATGCCGCCAGAAATCCAGCAATTATGGCTAGCAAGGTGGTCTTTCCACAACCGGACGGTCCAAGAATACACACGAACTCACCTTTGTGGATGTCGAGAGAGAACTCACTCAAGGCAATGACGGGCTTCTTCCCACCAAACGTCATTGAAACGTTTTTGAGTGACAAGGCGATCTCTCGTTCACTTCGAAAAAAGCTGCTCGCCGGCGTCAATTCTTTGTCTGTCATGCGCGTCTCGCCTCCATCAGCGCAAAACTGCCAGCGGCAGTTTCGGATGAACCGGCACCCAGACGTCCCGCATACACAAGGCAGGCGAAACCACACTGAGGTATCAAGGCCATGTCAGATCTCCTTCCCTTCCCACGGAACGCAAAGGCGCCGAGCAAAACGCAGCAACTGATCCAGACAAATCCCTGTGATTGCCATGATAATAATCCCAACGAAAATGACGTCGCTTCGCAGGAAGTTGCTAGCATCCAAGACCATCCACCCGATTCCACTTCGGGCGGCAACCATTTCCGCCGCGACAAGTGTCGTGTAGCCAACCCCCAGAGCTATACGAAGGCCGCCGAACACGTCGGGCAGAGCCATTGGGAAGACCACGCGGATGAATATCGTAAACCTACTGGCGCCTAATGTGGCAGCATTCCGGGTGTAGTTCGGCGGAATACGAATGACAGCCGACACGCATGCTACGTAAATCGGCGCAAAGCAGGCCAAGAACAAGAGAGCTATCTTTGACCCATTCCCGATTCCTAGCCAGATGACCAGCAACGCGTAGTAGGCAAGCGGCGGCAGCGGCCTATAAAACTCGATCATGGGTTCGAAAACCGCGCGAACTCTCGGCTCATATCCACTCAAGAGCCCCAGAGGAACAGCAATGACCGCCGCAAGCAAAAAGGCCGCGAGCATGCGCCCGAGACTGGCACCGAGGTGTTGCCACAACGATATTCCCTTATACCCGTGCTGCAGTATTGAGACGAACGCCTGCCAAACGGTTTGTGGCGAAGGGAAGAACAACCCGCTCACCAGATGTGCTCGTGTCACCGCGTACCACAGAACCAAAAGAGCGAGCACCGCCAGGCCTGAGATGATCACAGACATTCGTCTTGTGATTCCGATCATGGAAGCCCTTCTTTTGGCACATGGATACCGCCGATGTCACTAGATGATACTCGCTCGAGCCGTCATGCTGGACGATTTGGCCGACGGCGCGGCTATGGTCGACTACGCAATGGGAAGCTACGAAACCGGTGTCAAGTATTGGCCATCCACAGCACTGGCAAACATGGCAGTTGTCGGCTCCGAGGATACTTGTCCTTGCTCGTAAAGGAATTGAGAAGTGCTCAACATGACGTCGGCCAACGCCGACGACCCGAACCACTCCGCACCCTTTTGTACTGACACCGGCAACCAGGTGGAACCGGCAACCTGGGCAAGAACATCCGGCGCCGTGAGGCCCAACGTCTGAGCCAAAGATGTACCGGCCGCCTGCGGATCGTTTTCATACAACTGCACGCACCGATCCATGACTGCAACGTATTCCTTCACCAGATCTGGATACTTGGACGCAAAGTCTGAGCGGACGATCTCAACGTCCATGGTCGGGGATCCGAGCTGCGCCACTTCCTTGGCGCTAGTCAGCGCAACTCCACCTTGATTGAGCATCTGTGTCACATTGGGTTCCCAGGTAAACGCCCCATCGATGTCTCCTCGTGTAAATGCTGCGACGATTGCAGAGGCGTTCATGTCTATGATGTCTACCGACGCCGGGTCGATATTGTTGTACTTCAGGTACTGAAGAAGGCTAAAGTGCGATGTTGATGAAAAGGTCGTTGCAATTTTCTTCCCAACTAACCCCTGGGCATCTGTGATTCCAAGGCCCTTGTTTACTACGAGTGACTCCACGGATCCGAGAACGCTCTGTACATATATGACTTTCACTGGCACTCCACTGGCTATGGCCAAAGCAGCCGGGACTGACCCGAGTATTCCAAAATCAATCGAGCCGGAGGCAATTGCGGTATTCACATCCCGCCCAGCATCAAACGGCACAATATCGACTGGCACTCCGAATGCATCCGTCAACCATCCCTCAGCGCGGGCAATACCTTCCGGATCAGCGAGATCCTGCGTACCGATGACGACTTTGCTAGGCAAGTTTGATGCAGCCCCCGCACCCGACGCGCGACCGCCAGCACACCCACCCAGCGACAAGACCAATGCGAGCAAAATAGCCGGGACATACCGAAGTTTGGTCATGGTAAGCACCTTCTCTTTTCGTTAGTGGTAAGACAGCCCCGATTGCCCATTTGGTCACTCGACGCCCGTTACCCGAAGTTAAGACAAGGTTCGCGCAGTTACACCGATGGCAAACGATTCCCACAAGTGTATCACCGACCATTTCTGAACCCGGGACACTGCATCGGCCGGGGTGCTCAGGGCCTTGGTGAAAGATCGGCCTAGATATCCAAGAACCGGACGTCTTTGGCGTTGCGCTGGATGAACTTGCGGCGATCCTCGACACCTTCGCCCATCAGCAGGGTGAAGATCTGGTCGGCGGCAGCCGCGTCGTCCAGCGTCACCTGAAGCAGGCGGCGCCCGGCCGGGTTCATCGTCGTCTCCCAAAGGTCGGCGGCGTCCATCTCACCGAGACCCTTGTAGCGCTGGATGGGGTTGACCTGCGGCAGTTTCTTGCCGGCCGCCAGGCCGTCGTCACGCATCCGGTCGCGCTGTTCGTCGGTGTAGGCCAGCTCGTGGGGGCTGTTCGTCCAGCGAAGACGGAACAGCGGCGGCTGCGCCAAGTAGACGTAGCCGCCGTCGATCAGCGGCTTCATGAACCGGAACAGCAGCGTCAACAGCAACGTGCGGATGTGGCTGCCGTCGACGTCCGCGTCCGCCATGAGGACGATCTTGTGGTAACGCAGCTTGTTGATGTCGAAATCGTCGGCGTTCTCGAACTGATCCGAGGCAACACCGGTGCCGAGCGCGCTGATGATCGCCTCGACCTCCTTGTTGGCGTAGATGCGGTCCATCGTCGCCTTTTCGATGTTGAGGATCTTGCCGCGCAGGGGCAGGATGGCCTGCGTCCTGGGGTCGCGGCCGCCCTTGGCTGAGCCGCCGGCCGAGTCGCCCTCCACCAGGAAGATTTCGCATTCCTCGGGGCTGGTTGACGAGCAGTCGGCCAGCTTGCCTGGCAGACCGCCGCCGCCCAGCAGGCCCTTGCGGTTGCGGGCCGCCTCGCGCGCCTTGCGGGCCGCCACCCGGGCGGACGCCGCCGCCAACGCCTTAGCGACGATGCGCTTGCCGTCGGACGGGTTGCGCTCCATCCAGTCACCAAGACGGTCGTTGACCACCTTTTGGACGAAACCGCGCGCCTCGGTGTTGCCGAGTTTCGTCTTCGTCTGGCCCTCGAATTGCGGCTCGGCCAGCTTGATCGAGACAATCGCCGTCAGGCCCTCGCGGATGTCCTCGTTGGCGACGCGGTCTTCACGCTTCTTGATCATGCCCCAGTTCTCGCCCCACCGGTTGATGGTGTTGGTCAGCGCGGCGCGGAAGCCCTCTTCGTGGGTGCCGCCCTCTTGCGTGTTGATCGTGTTGGCGAACGTATGCAGGCTGGAGGCATACCCCAAGTTCCACTGCATGGCGATCTCCACGCCCATGGCGGCCTCGGAGTTGTGGGCCTCGACGTCAATGACCGGGCTGAGCGTCTCGCGGCTGCCCGTCAGGAAGCGGACGTAATCGACCAGGCCTTCTTGGTAGCAAAAAGTGTCGGAGGTCTGGTTGCCGTTCTCGTCGACGTGGCCGGGGCGCTCGTCGGTGATCTTGATCGTCAGGCCCTTGTTCAGGAAGGCGTACTCGCGGAAACGAGTGGCCAGTGTCTCGTAGCTGAAGTTCGTCGTCTCGAAAATGTCGGCACTCGGGAAGAAGGTGATCGTCGAGCCGGTGGCGTCGGACTTCTCGAGCTGCTCGACCGGGCCGTCCGGGGTGCCAAGATTGAAGGTCTGACGCCAGTGGTGACCGTCGCGGTAGACGTCCGCGATGAAACTGGAGCTCAGCGCGTTGACGACCGATGACCCGACGCCGTGCAAGCCGCCGGAAACCTTATAACCGCCGTTGCCGAATTTGCCGCCGGCGTGCAGCTTCGTCAGCACCACCGTCAGGGACGAGATGTGCTCCGTAGGGTGCTCTTTGACGGGGATGCCGCGAGCGTTATCAATGACGCGGCAGCCACCGCCAGGCAGCAAGGTGACGTCGATGGTGTCGCCGAAGCCGGCCAGCGATTCATCCACCGCGTTGTCGACGATCTCGTACACCAAGTGGTGCAGTCCTCGCTCGCCCGTCGAGCCGATGTACATGCCGGGGCGCTTTCGGACGGCCTCCAGGCCTTCCAACACCTGGATCTCGGCGGCGTCGTATTCGCCCTTGACGGTGATGTCCGCCTCGGTGTCGTCAAGGCGCCAATCGGGCTCGTCGGTTTGGTCTTCCGGCGCAAGGCCGTCAGGCTCATAGGTGTCAGTCACTGATGTCTTTCTTTTGCATCCGGCCGTCTGAGTGAGGGACGTGTTGTGGGCCGGGCAACCCTGCAAGTCTACCAGTTTCGGCAGGTCCAGTCCAGGATTTCTGCGCAGCTTGTGGATGAGAACATGCCAAGATGGCCCTTGAAGGCCGATTACAGCCGTTCAACTGCCTGGGGTGTATCCCGGTACCTACACAGTGTCGTCCTATTGGCCTTTGGCTGGGCGGATCAGTTGCACTAGCGGGGTGACGGCGGCCCACTCGGTGTCGGCTGTCAGAGTTTGGACTTTTTGCCGCATCGCCACAGCCAGGCAGAGGCGGTCGCCCAATGACAGGTTTCGGTGCTCAAGCCATAGGTGGCCTGCCGCCACCGCGTCGTCGGCCGTCAGAGGGACGATCGCCAGTCGCAACCCGAACAACGCTTCTTCGGCGTCATCCCAACTGCCACCCGCCGCCATCACCTTCGTGGCCACCTCGGCCCAGTTGGCGACGGTGCAGACGACGTCGCCTGACTGCAACGCCTCCGCGACAATCTGCGTGCCCGGCTCGTCCCACAGGAACGCAAGGATGGCCGACGAATCGAGGACGATCATGGCCTACTCGCCCCTAGCTGCCGCCTGGCGGCGTTCGGCAAGAAGCTGCTTGACGGGGCTTGGCGTGCCTGCGATTGAAGCGCGAAACTTCGCCAGGGCGCTTTCGGTCGACGTAAGCCTGACAGTGTCGCCGTCATCGACCAGCAGCAGCGCTGTGCCGTCCCGCCAATCGTGACGTTCACGCAGAGCTTGGGGAATGACGATGCGCCCCTTGGGCCCGATGTTCGCCAACAAAGCAGTAGTCATGCTGGCAATCGTACCACTAGAACCAGTTTATGACACTATGTCATTCTGGTGACACTGATTCTGTATAAGGACCGATAACTCACCATTCGGGACCGCTGGTGTTCGGGACCTTCCATTTCATGGATCTAACCGGCAATTGGCCTGACGAAGGCCAAAACTATGTTGTCTCAGGCGTAGGTGTCGCGGGGGCCCCGGCCGTCCCGGACCGACTTCGGGCCGTGTTTCCAGGTGGGGCCCTTGGGCGGCGCCACTTCGACGCGCGTCACCGACCCGTCCCCCAGAGCCTCGTTCAGTTTCGCAACCAATTGGGGCGCCATCAGGCGCAGCGCCGAAGCCCAGGTGGACGAATCGGTTCGCACCGTCAACACGGTGGCGTCCAGGCGCTCGGGCTTGGAGTGCTGCGCATTGATATCCCCGGCGATCTCTGACCAGCGAGCCTGGATGGCCGGCAGCGACAATTGCCAGCCGAACTGCCCAGCCACACCGGTGACGACCTCGGCCAGCGGCTCCATATCGCCCGCCTTCCGGGGCAACGATTGCTTCTTGGTGTCTTTCTTCGCGCCAAGACGGGGGGACGGCATCGTCACCATGGACGCGATGAGGTCGCGCGCCAACTCGGTGCCGTCGGTATCGTCGCCCATGTCACACCTCCTTGACCGAACCAGCCTGCACAAAGAAATTATGCCCTGCCAGACTGGTTGGGATGTCCTCGCGGACGGCCGCCGTGATGATCGTCTGCTCGGCGGCGACGACCTCGTCAGCCAGACGGGCGCGCCTGGTGGCGTCCAACTCGGCGAACACGTCGTCGAGCAGAAGGACGGGCTCAATGCCTTCGGCCCGCAACAGGTGAAACGCGGCCAGGCGCCAGGCCAACGCCAACGACCAGGCCTCCCCGTGGCTGGCGTACCCCTTGGCCGGTAACTCGCCGATCGACAGTTCGATCTCGTCCCGATGCGGCCCAACCAGGCTGACGCCCCGGCGGACTTCGTCCGGCCGTCGCTCGGCCAACGACTCACGCAGCAGGGCGGCGATATCGACGGTGGACGGCGACTCTCCGCCGCTGATGTAGGCGCGTAGCGTCTCTTGGCGGGGGGCATACACCGCCATTGCGGTGTTGTTCGCCGGTGCGATCGCCCGATAGGACGCCAACAAGTGTGGGCCCAAATCGGTGATCGTCGCCGCCCTGGCCGCAACGATCTCACCCCCGAACGACGCCAGTTGATCGTCCCAAACATCCAGCGTGGCGGCCGCTTCGGCGTCCAGACGGCCCCTCGACGCCGCCGCTTTCAGCAGCGCATTCCGCTGGCGTATCACCTTGTCGTAATCAGCTTTGATGCCGGCCAGGCGTGGCCACCGCGTTACCACCACGTCGTCCACCGCGTCACGTCGCTGCGCCGGGTCGCCCTGCACCAAGCCGAGATCGTCCGGGGTGAACGCCACCACCCGCAACGCCCCCAGCAGGTCGCGGGCCCGCCTAAGTGGTGCCCGATTGAGTTGCGCCCGGTTGGCCGCCCCCGGGTTGATCTCCAGTTCCAGCGTCAGCACCCGTCGGTCATCGAGTCCGGCGACGACGCGCGCTCGCACCACCGCCCGATCGGTGCCGCGCCGCACCAGCGGAGCGTCCACGCCAACCCGATGGGACGTCAGCGTCGCCAAATAGGCCACTGCCTCGACGATGTTCGTCTTGCCCTGTCCATTCTGACCCGTCAACACATTGACGCCCGGCGCAAACTCCAGGTTCGCGTGCTCATAATTGCGGAAGTCGACCAGTTCGACGCCAGTCACGTACATCGGATCACCTCACCACCATTCGGAGTCGGGCTCCAACATAGGCAGAAGCCAAGACCCAGAGCGGCGGGCTCCAGCCGGCCCCGAGCACACCCACCGACGCGGGCCGAGAGCACGCGAGCTTGCTCGCGGTGCCGAGGCCAAGGAAGGTGTTGAACGAAGTGACGACGCCGTACTCGACGCACAATCAAGTGACCACCAGGCCTGGGCAGGCGTCGGTTCCTCGGCAGTTCTTCGAACTGCCTCGTCAACACTCAGTCGCTCCCGGCTCACAAGCAAGCTTGCGACCACTCGCTCAATCGTGTGCGCCGTCGCCAGCTCGAACCGGCTTCCACCCGCCATAACCGCCGCTCCTCCGCTGCGCTACGGACCGCCCGTCCCTGCAAGATCGCACAAAATCAACCGGGGAGGCGCATCAACATGATGACGTGCTTGTAGTTGGGGTCAGGATCGCCATCGAGATCTTGCAAGCCCTGCAGAAGGCACGGCTGCCCGGCGCCCGTGAACGAAAACAGCACATACGGGGCAGCCAGCGCGCCCAGAGCGTCCTCCAGGTAGTGCGGGTTGAACCCTGCGGCATTGAAGGACATCTCGCCGTCGGTGTGGTTGGTGACCACAGCCTCAACCGTTTCCGACGCGTGGGCTTGATCACCGGTCGCCGCATCGAGCGATACCGACTCGTCCGAGATGTTCATGCGCACTGGCGTGTTTCTCTCCGCCACCAGCTTGACACGCCGGGTAGCCGCCACCATGTCTTCCGTCTTGACGCGCACCGATACATTCGCCTGGATATCGAGCAGGTGGCGGAACTTCGGGAACTCGCCGTCCAACAGGCGCGTCGTCAGTTCGCGGCCCTCGGCGTCGAACCCGATCAGCGATTCGCCGGAGTTTTCCGCAGAAAGGCTCAAGGCGATGTCGTCACCAGTGGACATCGATCGGGCCGTCTCGCGCAGCACGCGGGCTGGCACTATCGCGGCGCCGTCAACTTTTGCGGTGGCCGGCTTCCAGGCCATTTCGCGCAGCGCCATGCGGTAACGGTCAGTGGCTAACAAAGAAAGAATGCCATCGTTCAATTCGATACGAACACCCGTGTAGATGGGCAAAAGCTCGTCGCGGCCGGCGGCGACAACCACCTGGTCGACGGCGCGGGCGAATTCTTCCGCCGGTACGTGACCCGTCGTCTTGGGCATTGCGGGCAAACTCGGGTAGTCGGCTACCGGCAACAATTGCAGTGTAAAACTGGCCGGGCCACAGGTTAGCTGCGCCTTGGACGCATCGGCCTCAATGGTCACCGGTTGCACCGGCAGCATGCGCACAATATCAGCCAGTAGCTTGCCGCTGACCAGCGCCTCACCATCGTCGAACACCTGGGCTGGGATGGCGACATTGGCCGACGTCTCATAATCGAAGCTTGACAATGTCAAATGGTCCGACTCTGCCTTCAACAACAAGCCAGCCAGTATCGGCACGCTGGGACGGTTCGGCAGGTTACGCGCCGCCCAAGCGACGGCCTCGGCCATGACCTCATGGTCAACACGGATCTTCACGTTCACCCCTTCGTATGGTGTTGCATTCGATCTTAGCTTGATTGTGCCATGATCTGCCGACAAATACATGAACAGTCAAGCTTGACATTAACGGCTGAGTCGGGTTGGGGCCGACGGCAGATAGTGCATCATGGACCAGACGAGACAGTTATCAACAAGCCCACATGATCATGCTTAGACGGTTATGTTATATGTCTTAATCGTAGTCTTAGTAGGTTCTGTTGATAGCTTGGATAACCACTGTTTTGGCTTGTCAATGATATTAACAGGCTGTGGATGAGATGTTGACGACGACACTTGAGCGGCGGATGAGATGTGAATGGTGGGCGGCGATTCGAGGCGATATGAAGCACGTTTCCACAGTTATCCACATGTTGTGCACAAAACTTGTGTATAAGTGCAAATCGTTGACTTATGACTGCCGCAGACGGTTCGTCAATTCGGTGACCTGATTGTAGACGCTGCGGCGTTCGCGCATCAGATCCTTGATCTTGCGGTAGGCGTGCATGACCGTGGTGTGGTCGCGTCCGCCGAATTCTTGCCCAATCTTCGGCAAGGACAAGTCGGTCAACTCACGACACAGATACATGGCGATCTGTCGGGCGGTGACGAAGGTATGCGTGCGGGACTGGCTCTCAAGATCCGTTACGGTGATGTCAAAATAGCCGGCGGTTTGCTGTTTCACCTGGTCGGTGGTGATCACGCGCTGGCCCCCGTCAGGTATCAAATCCTTCAGTACGTCCTCGGCCAACTGAACGTCTGGCTGTTGACGGTTCAGGTTAGCAAACGCCGTGACGCGGATCAGGGCACCCTCAAGCTCGCGAATGTTGGACTGTATTTTCGACGCGATGAGCTCGAGCACGTCCGGCGGCACAGCCAGGTGCTCGACAACCTGCTTACGCCGAAGAATGGCAATGCGAGTCTCCAGGTCGGGCGGCTGGATGTCGGTGATGAGACCCCATTCGAAGCGACTCCGCAACCGAGGCTCCAGCGCTTCCAACGCTTTGGGTGGACGGTCACACGTCATGACGATCTGCTTTTGGGCATTGTGCAGTGTGTTGAAAGTATGGAAGAACTCTTCCTGTGTGCCGATCTTCGATTCCAGAAACTGGATGTCGTCGATCAGTAGCACGTCAACGTCACGATAGCGACGGCGGAACTCAACCATGCGGTTTTCCGACACGGCGTTGATGAAATCGTTGGTCATCTCCTCGGTGCTGACGTAGCGCACGTGCACGTCCTGGTAGTACTGCAGCATGTAATGGCCCAACGCATGCAGTAGATGGGTCTTGCCGAGTCCCGAGCCGCCGTAGATCAGCAGCGGGTTGTACGCCTTGCCGGGTGCCTCGGCGACGGCGACGGCGGCCGCGTGCGCGAAGCGGTTGGACGCACCGATAACGAAGTTCTCAAAAGTGTACTTCGGGTTGAGTTTGTCGTCCGCCCGCATTGGCGTCCCTGTCTGAGATGGCGCCACCGCAGCCGCAACTGGCGTCAAAGTGCCAACAGGGTTGACGTTTAGCTGCACAACGTTGTCCATGGCACCGTCGTCGTCCCTGTCCGGTGGGTTGAACCCGAGCTCCAAGTCCGGTTCGACGGTGATAGCCAGACGGATCGAGCGGGTGAAGTAGTCGGACAGAGCCTCCTCGATCGGCGCGCGCAACCGCGTCTCGATGCGCTCGCGCGTGAACTCGTTCGGAACCGCCACCATGACATGCGATTCCAGTATGGTCAGGGGCTTTGCGTTCTTCAACCAATCACGGGCGATGGGGTCGGCATGCTTCATGACATGCTCCCACGCGGGCGTCAATAAAGCGACCGTGTCAGCAGCGACATCGTCCACATGGCCTCCTTCTTCGAAAGAGGCGAACCTCCTTCAGATGGCCATGAGTCTAGTCCAACTCGATCGGCGCCCGTCAACTGAGTCGCCTCTCAATTGCGGCCTTTTCGGCGTGTCGGATGGACAATCGGCGGGTGGTGGTTTTGAAGACGTCTTGTGACACGTCCACCTCCTGCGGTAGCATAAGGCGAGTCGCTGGCTGTCAGCGGCTGTTCGTGGGTGCCTTAAGCAGGGATCTTGCCTGGTGAGGTGCCAAGTATCAATTGTCAAAGGTGGTCGCCATCATGGTGAAGCGGACTTATCAGCCCAGCAATCGCCGTCGCGCCAGGACGCACGGTTTCCGCGCGCGCATGCGCACGCGGGCGGGCCGGGCCATTCTTGCTGCTCGTCGCCGCAAGGGACGTACCGAGCTGTCGGCCTGAGGCATCGTGCTGCCGGCCTCGAATCGGCTGCGGTCATCAGCCGACTTTGCGCGCACTGTGCGTGGTGGCGTACGGGTGGGACGTCCCACCCTGGTGGTCCACGCGCTGCGCAGCGGCAATGACGCGACCCGCGTCGGTTTCGTCGTATCGAAGGCGGTCGGTGGTGCGGTGGTGCGTAACCGGGTGAAGCGACGCCTGCGCGCGCTGGCGCGTCCCCTTGTGAGCGCAGACGAGCGCGGGTGTGACGTGGTAGTGCGGGCGCTGCCCGCTTCGGTCGCACAGCCCGAGCGTCTTTCTGACGACCTGATGGGGGCTTGGCGGGCGGCCTGGGACAAGGCTTCAAGGGTGGGTGTCGAATGAAACACCTGATCATCTGGTTCATCAAGACGTGGCGCAAGATCGCGTCACCAATGTACGGGGACGTCTGCAAGTATTATCCGTCGTGCTCGGCCTACGGGCTGGAGGCTGTGGAACTGCACGGGGCGGTCAAAGGGTCGGCGCTGGCGATCTGGCGGATCCTTCGGTGCAACCCCTGGTCGATGGGCGGCGTCGACCCAGTGCCCGGCTCCGAACTGGCCGCCAAGACCGCCGAATGGTGGCCCGATAGGGACGAATGTGACCACGGCGTTGCCGAGATAAGGATGACGCGATGATCGCAATGGCATTGAACTTGGCACAGATCGGCGACTACATAATGACGCCGTTCTACTGGATCGTGTCGTCCGTCATGATCTTCTTCCACTGGTTGTTGACGCCCGTCCTCGGTTCGGGCCACGCGGCGCAGGGCTGGGTGTGGTTCCTGTCGTTGATTTTGATGACCTGCGTCATCCGGGGCGCCACGTTACCGCTGTACGCCAAGCAGCTGAACTCGCAGCGGGCCATGTCGGGCCTTCAGGGCAAGATGAAGGAGATCCAGAAGAAGTACCCGGGCGATCGTCAGCGTCAAAGTGCCGAGACGATGAAGCTGTACCAGGAAGCCGGCGTCAGCCCTTACGCGTCCTGTCTGCCGATGCTGGCGCAGATGCCTGTGTTGCTGTCGGTGTTCTGGGTTATCCGGGGCGTCGCGGTGACGACGTCCGCAGCGCGCGGCATGTTCACGTTGAACCAGTATCCTTTGACTGGCACCGAGTATTTGACGTCGGACCTGAAGCTGCAGTTCCAGGACGCGACGTTCTTCGGGGCGAAGCTGTCGCAGGCATTCATGCCGATGAACGAGACGGCGCTTGGCACCAAAGTATTGATCGTCATCATGGTGTTGCTGATGATGGCGACGCTGTTCTACCAGCAGTGGTACATGATGAAGCGCAACATGCCGCCGGCCATGCTGGAAGGCGCTATGGGGCAGCAGCAGAAGATGATGCTGTACGTCATGCCCTTCATGTACTTGATCTCGGGCGCGGCCGTCCCTGTGGGCGTGTTGATCTACTGGTTAATGTCGAACGTCTGGACGATGGCGCAGCAGTACTTCATGATCCGCATCTACCCGACGCCGGACACACCGGCCTACGCCGCCTGGGAGGATCGCATGTACGCCCTGGGCAAGGACCCAGTGGCGATCGAGCAAGCTCGCCGCGACAAGGCGCGTTCGAAGAACGCCGGACGGCTAACGGCCAAGATGGCGGAGATGGCACAGACGGCGCAGCAACAGTCGTCCGGTGCCGGGCGCAGCACTGGGGCGACGCCAAGCGGGGCCACGTCCGCTAGCCAGGCTGTTGTGACAACTGACGGTACTACCGGCAAGAAGGTGGTAGTGCGCCAGCAACCGCGCAACGTCAGCCGGGCCAAGAGAAAGCATTGAGATCTTTGGGCCTAGGCCCACGATGTTAAGGAGACATACATGAGTGACGAGTTGAGCGGTGATCAGGCCGTCGACGACATTGAGCCTGTCGAGGCGCCCGATGATGACGCGGACAGCAGTTCAGAGTCGGCGCTAGACCAAGAGGGGGACGCGGCGGCCGACTATCTGGAGGAGCTGTTGGACATCGCTGACATGGACGGCGACATCGACACGTATGTCGAGGGCGACCGGGCGCATGTTTCGATCATGACGGATTCGCAGACCCTCGTCGGCAAGAACGGCGAGGTGCTGGATGCCTTGCAGGAGTTGGCACGGCTCGCCGTTTTGACGGAGACGGGGCGACGGTCGCGGTTGATCCTGGATGTTGCAGGCTATCGCGACAAGCGGCGTCAAGAGCTGTTGATCATGGCGCAGGAGTGCGTGGCAGAGGTGAAGAGAACGGGCGAGCCGGTGCGACTACCGGCCATGAACCCCTTCGAGCGCAAGATTGTGCATGATGCCGTGGCCGAGGCGGGGCTCACCAGCGAGTCCGAGGGCGTTGAGCCGCAGCGCCGGGTGGTTGTTTCAGCAAAGTGATGTTTCACGTGAAACATCGGCCCGGGACTGCGGGCAACACTGCCGACCCCATCATCGGTGGGCTGACCGAAGAGGGATTCCAGACAGTATGACTGAAGACGTGCGTTCAGAGACCATCGAAGCAGTGTTCGGCGATTGCGCCCCGCAGGCATCGCGGTATTGCGACATATTGGCAACCCGCGGCGTCGAGTGGGGGATGATCGGCCCACACGAGGCCGACCGGCTGTGGAGCCGGCATATCTTGAACAGTGCGGCTATCGCGTCGCTGATTCCAAACGGTGCGAACGTGGTTGACGTCGGTAGCGGGGCAGGGCTGCCAGGTATACCGCTGGCGCTGGCCCGTCCAGATCTGCGGATGTGTCTGTTGGATTCACTGCTGCGCCGGGTGAACTTCTTGGAACTTGCGGTGGACGAATTGGGCCTGGCTGACCGCGTAACGGTGGTGCGAGCGCGCGCCGAGCAATGTACGCAAAGCTATGACGTGGTGGTGGCGCGAGCGGTGGCGCCACTGACGCGGCTGGTTGAGTGGTGCGAGCCAATGATGGTCGAATTGATGGTGGCTTTGAAAGGCGACAGTGCCGACGCTGAATTGGCCGACGCTGCGGGACTACTTGATCGGCGTGGCTTGAGCGCGGCAGTTAGGCGTGTGGGCAGCGACGCCACCGGCGAGGCACTAGCCGTTGTCTTAACGAGACAGTAAACCGCTATCCACAAGGAGTTATCCAGTCTTTACGCGTAAAACGGGCGGTTATCCACAGATGACGCGGGTTATGCACAGGCAGTGGAGTTCTCAGCAACCGATCAATGTTTCACGTGAAACATTCCAGAACGCCGAGGCAGTCACTCCTCCTTGGACTGACCCGACCGGCGTGAGGCGTAGGACATGTTCCCATGGCCGGGCTGACGCTCGATTGGCTCAGGTCGGCAATACCAAGCGGCGGAATAGGTCGTTCAGGTTTGCCCAACCGGGGGTTGATTGGGGCGAGATGGCGGAAGCTTCCAGCTTCAGATCGTCGACGGCTTGCGCGATGTAGCGGTCGATCATGGCGATGTGGGGGCCTTCGCCCATTTCAGATGTCACGGCTTTTGCGGCGAGTAGCTCAGTCACCGACGACCGCAAGGCCGCTGGTAGCTCGGCATCCATCAATTCAGTGAAGATCATTGGCGGTGGACTGCTGTGGTGCAGCACCCACAGGGCCGCCAACAGCGGGCGTAGAACATAGAAGTATTTCTTCAGGCGGACCGTTTCACCACTGAGGTAACTGCGGATGTTACGCGAGGCCATGCTGAGATAGTGGTGCAGCGCCTTCTTCTGCGAGAAGTAGCTCGGGAGGACGGCGCGGATGGCCAGCCATTGCTGGCTCGTACGGTAGTTGATCGGTGACTTGTCCCATTCGAAGATGACTGGGTTGGAGTCGTGCAGCAGGCGCAGCGTTTTCGACAGATCCCAGCCACTGATGTCGAGTACATCGGTGGATCCGACAGGCGGTTCGAGCATGCACTCGATGACATCGCGGGTATCGTCTAGACGAACATACTGCGCCGTCGAGTGCTGATAGACGAAGCGGACGTCATAGTCCGAGTCAGGTGACTCGAACCCCCAAGCGCGACTACCGGACTCGACCGCGTATAACACCGTCACGGCGTGATCGGCTTCTATGTTGCGCAACTCCGTGTCGATGGACCGTCCAATATCACTCATTCCTCCAGGCTAACAGTTCGCAGCGTCTGGTGAGAGAAGCCGCAAAACCATGGGGTCAGATCCACTAGCTGCTGGCAAGGCCAGTTCCCTGCGGCTGTCTTGTCTCAATGTCGGGAAGTAGTTGTGTATACCCCGACGGTCCGGACAAGTTAGCCCGTTGCCTCAACGAAAGCGTCCGGATGCGGCAGTCGCCGAGTATGTGCCTGGCGTCAGGACCGTGCCGTGCAACCCGGCCAAACCGCAAGGATCACGCGGTTGTTGCCCCCGAGGGAAGTTATGCACAGGGCGACAGCAGGCCAGTTTCGGACCGTCCCTATCTGCCGGTAGAGTGGACATGCTCATTAGGAGGCTTTGTGGAGGAGCAGACACCAGGCATAGACCAACTGGTACAGGCGAATGTTTCACGTGAAACATTCGATGACAGCCAGACAATGAGGATCCCGTATTCGCCCGGTCAAGCTGACACGCGTGTGATCATCAACGACCCGGGCGCGATACACATCGTGGCGCCGCCAATCTCCGTCAGCGATGAACTGACGCCCAGCCATGACCCAGACAATCCCGGCGCGCGACGGGCTGCGCCAGCGGCGCCCGAGCCGGTCCAGACCGCTCCGCGGGCCGTGATGCTGCCGCGGCCGTCCCATACGCGCGTTTTCGTCGTTGCCAACCAAAAGGGCGGTGTCGGCAAGACAACCACCGCCGTCAACCTGGCTGTGGCGTTGGCCCAGGGCGACCTGCGCGTGCTCGTGATTGATCTTGATCCGCAGGGCAACGCGTCGACGGCTTTGGGCGTTGACCACCGTCTGGGTGCCCGCGGCAGCTACGAGGTACTGCTGCAGTCGGACACCATCGCCCAGGATGTGGTTGTCTCCAGCGAGGATCCGCGCGTCCAGGTTCTGCCTGCCACACTCGATCTGGCCGGCGCAGAGATCGAATTGGTGTCACAGGTGGCCCGCGAGAAGCGTTTGGCCAAGGCGCTGAGGCATTACCTCAAGGACCACGAGATCGACTACGTCCTGATCGACTGTCCGCCGGCTCTCGGTCTGTTGACCATAAATGCCCTTGTTGCGGCCAATGAAATTCTGTTGCCGATCCAATGCGAGTACTACGCACTGGAGGGCGTCACCCAACTCGTCCGGACCATAGAGCTCATCAAGACCGATCTGAATGACGCGCTGATACTCAGCACCGTCCTGCTGACAATGTTCGATTCGCGCACCAAACTGTCGAGCCAGGTGGCAGACGAGGTGCGGGCGCACTTCGGCGCTCAGACCCTCGACACCGTCATCCCGCGATCGGTTCGCATCAGTGAGGCTCCGAGCTACGGGCAGACCGTGCTGACATATGACCCGTCGTCCGTCGGCTCGCGAACCTACCGCGCGGCGGCCAGTGAGATCGCTTGGCGCGCCGCGCCCACCAGTGAGAGGTAAACACCAAAGATGGCTACAGCAAGCAAGACGACTTCCAAGCAGCGCCCAGGCGGCTTAGGCCGCGGCCTCGGTGAGCTTTTCGTCCGGACGGACGGCGAGAACCCGGCGTCGGCGGCGATCGATATTGCGGTCGGATTCAACCCGTCCGAGCCGATAGCCGATGGATCGTGGTTCGCCGAGATACCCGTCGACCAGATCAAGCCGAACGAGAACCAGCCGCGTCAGGTATTCGATGACGAGGCTCTGGACGAGCTGGCGGCGTCAATCGAGGAAGTCGGCCTGCTGCAGCCCATCGTCGTCCGGAAGACGGGTCGCGAGGCCTACGAGCTCGTCATGGGCGAGCGGCGCTGGCGGGCGCACCAGCGGGCCGGACGCCAGACAATACCGGCCATCGTACGCGGCACCGACGACGCTGACATGCTGCGCGACGCACTGCTGGAAAACTTGCACCGGGTGCAGCTCAACCCGCTTGAAGAAGCGGCCGCTTATCAGCAGATGATGGGTGACTTCGGCTGTACGCAGGACGAGTTGGCCGAGAAGGTCAAGAAGTCTCGCCCCCACATCTCCAACACCATCCGTTTGCTGAAGCTGCCACCGGCGGTGCAACGCCGGGTCGCTGCCGGCGTCCTGTCGGCCGGCCATGCCCGGGCCCTGCTGGCGCTTGAGGACGCCAGCGCTCAGGAGTCACTAGCTACTCGCATTGTCGCCGAAGGTCTCAGTGTCAGAGACGCTGAGGAGGCTGTGGCCCTCGCGCAAACGGCTGATGACAAGGTGAAACAGCCCAGACAACACGTTCAACAAACTGTCAACGAAGCTGCGGCAGCCGCCGAATCCGCTCTGACGGAACATCTGGACACCCGCGTCCGCGTCCGCCCCGGCAAGACCCACGGCACCATCAGCATCGACTACGCGGACGACGACGACCTGGCTCGCCTGCTGGCGTTGTTGACCTGACATCGATGCACGCGTGGGTTGGATCATGAGGCGTGCTACAGCCGGCCCTGATGTGGTGAATCGTCGGGTGGAAGGTGTTTCCGTCGCGGGGGGCGTTCCGGGCGGCGATGCCTGCGGCATCCTACCGCCTCCCTTCACCCTGGGGCCGACCTACACCGGCGCTCCTTCGGACTGCAGCGGTGATACCCCCAAGCCCCCGCTCGTGGAAAACCTTTCCCCCGCCGCTTTTGCAGGAACGGGCGGTCCGTAGCGTAGCGGAGGAGCGGCTGGTATGGCGAGTGGAAGCCGGTTTGGGCTGGCGACGGCGCCCACGATTGAGCGAGCGGCCGCAAGACACGGTCGCAAGCTTGCTTGTGAGCCGGGAGCGATTGAGTGTTGACGAGGCAGTTCAAAGAACTACCGAGGAACCGACGCCTGCCCGACGTAACCACCTACTTGATTTTGCGTCGAGTACGGCGTCGTTCGTTGCTTCGCTCCTCGAAACCTTCCTTGGCCTCGGCAGACGAGCAAGCTCGTCTGCTCTCTGCCCGCGTCGGTTGGTGTGCTCGGAGCCGGCTGGAGCACGCCGCCTATGGCCATACTAATGGGCCTTTGGCTACGCGTACGGATCGATCATGGCAATGATGCCGGCTTTGGTCTTGCCCCCTTGCACCGAGCTGACGACCTCACCGCCCACGATCACCTGGAGAGTCGGCAGGCTCATCACGCCTTGCCGGGCTGCGAGCGCCGGATTGGCGTTGGTATCGACCTTGCAGAACTTGACTCCCTGGTATTGCCCCGCCAGCTCCTCAATGATCGGCGATAGTTGCTTGCATGGCGCGCACCAATCGGCCCAGTAGTCGATGAAGACGGGACGGCTGGATCCCAGCACCTCGGTGCTGAATGTGGCCTCTGTTACGTCGGTAATCGCTGACACGTCTTGATCCCTTCATCTTCTCGCTGTGCGGTCGAACGCATTAGCTTAGTGCAGTGTTCAAGCCATTTTGTGGTGTGACACACCGCACTAGTGTGCTGTAACAGAATTAGGTTCACGTTCGGGCGTGCCGGGCGGGATGGATGGCAAGGCGGAGGAGGGAGCGATAGTGGGCTATCGTGACCGACGACAACGAAGTCAGGCGCCCGAT
>Ga0123357_10002045_pt1 | contig 22126 bp, 13 predicted proteins | sample TergutEmb28metaG_FD_89873 | JGI IMG/M metagenome (GOLD analysis project Ga0123357, IMG submission 89873) | Embiratermes neotenicus P4 segment gut microbial communities from Petit-Saut dam, French Guiana - Emb289 P4 | ecosystem: Host-associated > Arthropoda: Insects > Digestive system > Gut ... | reverse complement strand
TTGCCCCCTTACAGCCCGGAGCTCAATCCATGCGAAAACATCTGGGATGATCTCAGGGAAAAACTCTTCCCCAACCGGGTGTATAACTCGATGCAAGAAGTCATAAGTCAGTTGAGCGGCGGCCTGCCAAAGTTTGCGGCCAATACCGCGAGGGTTCAGAGCATAGCCAGTCGCGAGTGGATAATTAATTCAATTTCGATTGCTAGTTAGAATGAGCAGGACAAGTCAGAAGTCGGAGATCGGAGACACGGTGTCACTTCGCTCGAAATACAGTTCACAGTTTACGGTTTGAGGGCTGGGGGATTAGCCACAATACCGCTTAATTAGCGTAAACAGTCCAAACCAATGGCCACGAAAAACACTATACGAGTCCGCGAGTTGCCTGACAAGTTCCGTCCGGCGAAGGAACGTCTCAATGCGCCTATAGGCGCACGGGAGACTCTCGTCTGGGTGGGGAAACTTCGTGTTTTTCGTGGCTAAAAAACAAATCGAAAAAAACACTAACTAAGCAGCATTGGGATTAGCCACGAAGAACACGAAGTTGTTTTTCGGCAGGGCACATTTCCCGCGAGGTTCGCATTGATGAGCAATTCCGTTGCACGCAACAGGCAGCGCAGACGGTTTTGCCAGACTAGGCCAGAATGGACTGGGATTAGGCTGGCATTGGGTTCCTTGAAAGCGTGCGACGCGCAGGCGGCATTGGGGAAAATCTATTCCGAAGAAATCAGATTTTCCGAATAGCACGACGGCGGCACGGAGGATTTTGTCATTTTTCATGAGTCCAAGCCTCCTAAGTAGTTCAGGGATGTCGTATGTGCCGGGGTTTTCCGTGTGCCTCCGGCGGACAGCTTCTGTTTGCGATGATAACTGTTAAGATTATCCGGCGTGCTCACGTAGGAATTTGTCGATTGTTTCTCTGGTATCGAGAAGGCTTTTGACTTTGGAGAGGATAAAGTCTTTTGAAAGCGGCGGGTTGAGGGTGAGCAGCTCCGTGGTTATCCAAAAGGTAATGATATCCTCGTCGTCGGCGATTTGGATGAGGATCACGTTGGCGGTTTGGTTGTGGTTTTTGATGCGTTGCAGGGTCTCCAAGGCGTAAATTAGGTTTTCTTTGCCAATTTTGTAGATGCTGGGAAGGACGATTTTGAAGAGGGTTGGATCGTTTTCTTCTATTTCGATGAAGGCGGTGGTTCCTTTTATCTTGAAGGAGATATCCTTGTCTTCGTCGATTTTTGGAGTGAATCCGGCAAGCTGCAAGGCATTGCAGTATTGCTCGGTAGCGTTGATGTTTTGTTTATGTATGCGTTTATGCAGGTTCATAGTGGTATTTCTTTCTGTTGGTTTGTTGTTGATGTTGATGGATGAAAATTATGAGCGGCTGTTCTTTTCGTTCTCGTCTTCCTCGGCTACTTTTTCCGTGGCTTTTTCACATTGTTTCCACATTGACTTGATGAATGCTTCCAATGATTCAGGATCAAAGCCAATGGCTTGTTTGCCATCGGTGGCCTCATCCTCAATGATTTTGCGGAAATCCGGCACGAAGGCCGCAAGCGTTTTTTCCAATGTATGCACGGTGCATTGAAATTTGAGGCTCAAATTATCATGAAGACGCTGGCAGATCCGCTCCTGCTCTTCTCGCGTGAGATGCACGCAAAGCTGCCCGACAAAATCTGTCACTGTATGAATCAATTCCCAGTCCAGACTTTCATCGACGGCATAAGCGGCCGGGTGTTCAGCGGTATTGGATGGCATAACCAAGAACTTGTATTTATTCTTGGGGTCTGGGTCGAATTTTGTTTCGAGGACGCGCAGAAGGCCGTCTTTGTCCGGCGTGTCTTGTGCGAGAGTTTTGAGGTCTTGTTTGTGTATGACGACGAAGTCGCTCATGGTATTTCTTTCTGTTGTTTTGTGTTGGTTTTGTTGATGCGCCCGGCGCACGAATGCGCACAGGGAAACGGCGAAACAATTCACCGATCAAAATCATCTCTTTCATCAGCGGGTCTACGGCCACAACGTGGCCGGAGGCCTGACTTGAGAAAACCCACGCCGGAGCCAAACTTATCCGTTGAATCCCCGCGATGGAGCGATACAGTGAATGTTCATGCGCATCCTGCATGTGGCAGATATACATTATCGTTTAGACTGGTTTGACTGGATCAGCCAGCAAGCGGGCAATTATGACGTGCTAGTGGTAGCGGGTGATTTGCTCAACATGGATTCCCTCGAAGCCACACCATTGCCGCAACAGGCACATATTGTCTGCGATTGGCTGAAGACCCTGCCCAACCCTGCGGTTGTCTGCACAGGCAACCACGACGTCTGGCTAACTGAGGCGCGTGTGAAAACGGACATATTCGCCGAGGGCGGCTGGCTGCAATCATGCAAACGAGAGGGCCTTGTTGTTGACGAGCAGGACGCGGCCATTTACAGCGAGCATTTTGCCGCTGTCAAATGGGGATGTGCGGACTGGCCGGACAGCACTACCATCGTCGTCTGCCATGCTCCGCCCGAATGGACGCGTATCAGCAAAAACTCCAAAGGAGTGGACTGGGGCAATTTTGAGATTTCGGTGCGCATTCAAGAGAAGCATCCCAAATATGTCCTGTCCGGGCATGTGCATCAAGCAATGGACTGGATGGCAACTGAGGGCGCAAGCTACTGTTTTAATCCGGGTTTTGCTTGGAAGGCACTGGTGCCAAATCACATCATCATTGATACCACGAAAAAAATCGCGTGCTGGCACTCGAATAGTCGAGGGCGTGAAAGCAGGCGGCTGGATGATTCAAGACGCTGAAGATTGCTCGTCTGTGTCATCGGGCGCGTCTTGTTCGGTGTCCTTCAGGAGTCCCATGATATATTCCGCGCCCGGTTCGTTCTGTTCCGCCGGTATGCGCAGCCATTTCACCGCCTCTGCCTCATCCATGGGCACCAGTAATGGTCGGAGATTGCAGGCGCGACCGCGTGTTCTGCGCGCGCGAGATTATCGACATTTTGAAGGAGCCGGCACGGTTGACGCCAGAAATGGGAGATGAGCGGCAACTAGAGATCTACGCCGAGTATCCGTTGTTCAGGCACGAGGGCGTTTAAGATTGGGTCGAGGAGCCACGGGGATTGTTTCAAGTTGTCAGGTGGCGTGGCGGTCGTGGTGACAATGTATTGGAAATTACATTTGGCTTTGTCCCGAAATAGACTTTCAAGTGCATTCGCCGCATCAAACAAACCATCGTAGATGTCGCTGGCCATATCCGCTTCGCGGGGGCTGTCGTGGATTAGGAACCTTGGATGGCAGCCGCGTCCTTCCATGCTCCAAACCATCGCGGCTATGTCGAAGCTGATGAGTTTGGCTGCTGTAATGGCTCCGCTGTCGAGGTCGTTGCGGCCTTCGGCGGTAAGGTCGAGCTTTCGTCCAAGGGCTTCAACTGCGCCTGTCACATCTTCGCCAAGCATGTATTGGAGAATGCGTTCGTAGAGGCTGGAAAAATTCCTTCTGTCGGTGGTGCTGCTTTGGCGGTGTTTCTCTTGTTCCTCGCCTGATTCGCGGATGGCCTTGGTTGTAGCTTCGAGCTTTTCTTTCTTTTTTAGGTAAGTTCCCAGAGTTATTTTTGTGGACTCGATTAGCTTGTCCCGGATTTTCTGCTCCGCATTCGCATCGTGAAAAGTTTCAAGAGCCTGACGCCTTTGCAATTCGAGGTGCTGGTAGGCAACTTCAGTTTTGATTTCATGATCCTTTTCATCAATCAAGACCTGCTCAAATCCGATTATTTCATTCCGGGCGATGTCCAACTCCTCAATGATGCCTGCACGTCGGTTTTCAATTACATCAAGAATTTCATTGATGGCATCCCTTGTTGGACGCTGCTGATGGAACAGTTTTCCTTTTTCACATGCGCTTTCGATGGGAATGCCGCAAACACTCGCTGGCGGCTGGCGTTCCAAATCTTCCAGTTTGGCTTTCTGCTCGATTTTTTCTGCTTCGGTGCCTGCGAGCTGTTTTTCCAAGTCTTTCACCCGACGGCGTGCGGATTTTAACATTTCCGCGGTTCTGGCAGTCTGCCTTGTTGCTTCGCGCCAGTTTTCGAGAGATGCGCTTATCGCTTCTGGCGAGGGAATGGTTTTCTTTTTCTCCTCAACATCGTCGTCCTTGGTTTTGGATAACGCTTTGATGGCATCGAGCAACAATTCGTGCTCAAGCCCTTTGGATTCGATGTCCACCCATTCTGACAACTGGCCGAATGCTTGCTCTACTTTTGCGTTCAACTTCGGCATCTCGTCGTCGAGATCGCGTTTCTTTTCGTTGAGTTTTTCGTTATTGTCCAATTCCGCCGCCTCGCCAGATGGCAACAGGCCAAGAACCAAGCGCATCAGGAAGTGGCGTTCGTCGGTGTCGGTGGCGGGCGCGTTGGATTTGCCGACCAGCCCGCGCCATGTGGTGATGGAGAGCAAACGAGCTTCTTGGTCGCGGGTGAACCACGGCAAGAGATGCTTCCATTGAATATCCCCCTTGTGTCCGGGGAATGTGCGACGGCCCAACGGCTCCACAAAGTTTTGTTCAAGGGCTTTCAAGAAATCGTTGTAACCAGTTCGCACGGCAATTCCATTTTTCAGGAAATCATCGAGCGTGCCGTTTTGGATTCCGAAATAGGCATACTTGTCGGCAAAACTGCGGCCAACAATCCACGGTGTGCCATCAACTTCCACGCGGAGCACCACCCATCCGCCGTCGCCCGCGATAAACTTTTGGACAATTTTCTGCTCCACGGTTTCGCTGCCAAAGGAGTTTTCACCGAGCGCGTAGCGGATGATGCGGCAGAATGTAGATTTGCCGGCAGTGTGCCCGGCAATTTTGCGTTTGCCCTTGATGTTTTGTTTTTCGGGTGGATTTGGATTTGCCCAAAGGATGTTGAGGCCGCGTTTGAGTGATACGTGGCGTTGAATGTGAGCGTTTGGATTGTCCAATGAGCGCAGAACGTAGAAATCACTGACGTAGATTCCGGGATTACGGCGGGCTGAGGATAGTTTGAAAGCGCGTGCCATATCGGCAAACATGGTGTCTTGTTTTTCGGGCATGGTATTAAGCAATGCTGTTGAGGATTTCGGTTATGCAGTTTTGCGCGGCTGTATCCGTGGGAATGAATGGAACAATGTCCGATTTTAGCTGGATGTCGAGCATGGCGCGAAGCGCAATCTCGGCATCGGCGCGTATCCACTCGGTTGATGATTGTTTCCAAGTCGGGGAAGCTGTGAGCCAAGCCGCGCCTTCGGTTTTGCTGACTTCGATTTCACCGTCACGAATCCGATTGAGCAATGAGGCAAGCATGGTGGTGAGGTCGAGTCCGGTTTGATCGAAGGCTTTGAGCCATTTGGCACCGTCTTTATCGCCAGCCGTTGAGACGGCCTTGCGAGAATCTTTTGTGAGGAGCAAACGGAATGAGTCGATGAGTTGGTCCGCGGACATACCCGCGGGTTCGAGGTGCAATGCCGAATGTATCCAGTAACGTGTGTAAAGGTCCGCGGCCAAGGTGCCGTGGCGTGTTTCTGTTGGAAGCGCAAATGTCCTGTCCTGATAATGCGGTTGCTGTGGCTCTTGTGCTGGCGCGGCGGCTTGCGGTTCGGTGGGAGTAACCGGTTGGTCGAAGATGTCGAGGCCGAGGTTGAGCTCGGCAGGGATTGCGGCATCGGTGGTTGCAGGCTTGGGGGTGCGTTTTTTGCGGGCGGGTTTGACGATGGGGATAGCTGCGGCTTGTTGTTGTTCCTCGGCGTGGCGGGCGTGGTTGAGGGCGAGGAGGCGGCGGAGGAGTTCTTTGCGGGCTTCGGGGCTGATGGTGAGGCGAGTGCGGTCGTTTTCGGGGAGGGTTTCGACTTCGTGGAAATCGTGGCCAAGGGCGACTTGGCCAGCCCAACCGTAGGCGGCGAGGACAGCTTCGTCCATTTCGCGGTGCAGGGCGCGGAGTTTGAGGATGCCTTGGTATCCGGTTTCGGATTCGGCGGCGGATTTTTTGCTGACTCTGGCGACCTCGGCGGGCGTGAGGTCGCGGGTGTGGAAAAGGTTGTAGATGTCGGTGAGGCCGAGCCAGAGGCTGCGCATCAGGGTGCGACGATGCTCGTGGTAACGTTCGCCGATGTCCGCAAGGGTGGCGTTGGGCGTTTGCCATTGTCCTGCGGGGAATGGGAAGGTTTCAAAGCAATTCGAGGGTGAGTAACGGAGGTCTTGTTTGAGTGCGCCGCTGTATTTGCGCGCCCAGATTTCGTGCAGGGTGGATTGGACAACAGTGTAGAGGTCCCAGCGGTCGGTGGTGAAAATTTTGAGAGCTTCCGAGAGAACAACATTTGTTGGTGATGCTGAAAAGGCCAAGTGTTTAGTATGACGAACTATCACAAAGCAGCGATTTAATACTTCAAGTTTCTCGCTCAATGCAGGTCTCGCTTCACCGTAAATCCACCATCGGTCTCGATTACTTTCTCGGTTTTGTGATGCTCTTTCGTCAGGCATCGTCGATTCGACTTTTCTGAATGGAGCCACATATGTGCGGGCACGCTCCTGTGGCCATGCTCTAAAATAAATAATTATTTTTTCAGCTTTTTGATCAGGAAGATTGTTTATCTCTTTCCCATTTATAAATGCCCGTAAAACCTCGGCGTTTCTTGCATCTTCTCTAAGAAAATCAATCCGTTCCTGTTCTGTAATAAAGAAACCATCGCCTAAAGGTTTATATCCTTCAAAAATAGCGCCGGCGTTTTCGAATAATATATTTGCCGTTCCCGTGTCATCACTTTCCTCGAAAAAAGGGCTTATGAAAGAAACGGGCTTGTTGTCCAAAATACATACTTCATTCCATTTTCCTTTACATATGGAAACCAATGAGACGACAAGATTAGCTCTTCCTGGCCATTTGACGCCGCGAACAGCAAAATTAATGAAACCTCCAGAGCTAAGCAACTGTTCCAAGCCATCCTTGCGGATATCGCCATCTTTTATAGAATTAGTCGTAATAAAGCCCATAGATCCGTCTGGACGTAAAAGTGAGAAGATTCGACGCACAAAATAGACAACTAGATCGCTGAGTCCTGTCGGTGCGTATTCCCATTTTACATAATTACAGAAAGGATATCCATATGTGCCGCTCAAATGAGTTCCGCCGAGATAGGGCGGGTTGCCGAGGATGCAGTCGAAGCCGCCGCGGTCGATGATTTCGGGAAAATGGAGGAACCAGTGGAAGAAGCGTTTGTTGATGCCAGTGTCCCATGCGGCGGCGGTGGCTTGGCCTTGCGGGGTGCGGCCTTGGCGGAAGGCGCGGAATTCTTCGTCGAGGATTAGTGTGGGGCGGTTATCCAGAGTTTTCGGGATGTAGAATTGGGCGATGGGGATGGCGGCGATTTGCTCCAGGAGCCATGTGTTTTTACCGGCGCGGAAGTCTTGGTAACGCTGGCGTTTTTGTTCGATGTCGGCGGGGTTGCGTTCGGGCATGGCGGCGATTTCGCGGGAGCGGGCGAGGATGGCGTCGAGTTTTTGCTGGAGTTCGGGGGCGAGAGGCAGGAGTTGCTGATTTTGTCCGGTGCGTTCCTGTTTGTTGCGTTTGCGCAGGGTGGCGGCGACGGTTTTGTCGTCGGCAGGCGTGGCGGCGAAGGCTTCGTCGGGGACGCCGCGCTCAATCTCTTCCCGCCGGACGAAGCCGACGATGGCGTTGCCGCATTTGATGTGGTGATCGAGGAAGTTGAGCGGCTGGCCGGGGTTGTGCGCTTCGAGCCAGAGGGCGACTTTGCAGAGTTCGACGGCGAGCGGGTTCAGGTCAACGCCGTAGATGCAGTGGCGGATGACGTCGCGCACGGCGGCGCGGAAGGTGGAGGGAGCGGGTTGTTCCTCGCCGGTGCGGACGATGGAGAGCGCGGTGGCGATGCGGCGGGCGGCGGCGAGCAGGATGTGGCCGGAGCCGCAGGCGATGTCGGCCACGCGGAGCGAGAGGAGCGCAGCTTCCTTGTCGGGTTCCTTGAGTTTTTGCGCGATGAGGTGGTCGAGCGAGTGTTTGAGGAGCGGTTGGACGAGGTCGTCGGGTGTGTAATGGGAGCCGGTGGCGGCGCGTTCGTCGCCTTGGGCGAAGCGGAATGCGGGATGCGGGCCTGTGGTTTCAAAAACGGGGTCGTATTCGAGGAGGCCTTCGTAAACGGAGCCGAATTCCTCGACATTGAGGGCGGCATAGTTGACGCGGAGTGTCTGATTGGTGTCGGGATTTTGGTAGAGGGAGAGCGAGCGCAGGCAGCCGAGCGTGGTGGCGTTGTCGAGCAGGCTGTTGCGGATGAGGCCGATGGCGTCGGTGCGGAAGAGGTCGCCCGCGAGTGGCGAGATGCCGAGCGCGGGGCCTGGGCCGTCGGATTCGAAGAGGCGAAAGCAGGCGATGAGCGCGAGCCAGATGTCGTGGTGGCGGCGGTCGGCAAGGTGGCGTTTTTCGGAGAGGCGGCGAAGGCGTTGCAGGCTGTAATAGCGGTAGTAGAGGTTGCGTTTTTCGTTGGATGGCGAGAGCGGGTAAACGAGATTGCGTTCCTCGATGACGATGAGAAAGAGGATGCGGTAGATGAGGCGGAGCAGGTTTTGATAGAAGGCGGCGGGAGTGAGCGTGCCGTTTTGGACGGCTTCACGGAGCGCGGTGTTGGCCGGATGCGCGAGCAGGCCGTTGCCGAAGTCGAGGATGGCGGTTTTGACGGCGGCGGAAAGGCCGTCGCGAATACGGGCGCCGGATTCGAGGGAGTCTTGGTGATAACGCTCAATGAGGCTGTCGGCGGATTCCTCAGCGTGGGCGGGAAGACGCGAGGCGTGCAGGATGCGGTAGAGGAGTCGAAAATCGGGCGTGAGGCCGTCGGTGAAGATGCGGTCGATGTCGAATTCGAGGTAGGAGAGTTTGACGAGGCGGGAGCTGTTGCGGAGCAGGCGCAGCGTGTGTCCGTCGGTGACAATGGCGTAGAGGTGGTCGGTGAGGTTGAGGTATTCCTGCACCATAGCGTGCGCGGACATGCGCGGGCCGCCGGAGCGGGTGGCTCGGCGGTCGAGTCCGGCGGGGTCGCGGGCACCGATGATGTGGACAGGGGTGTTGGCGCGGTTGGTGGCGATGTGGGAGAAGGGGTAGATTTTGCCGTTGATTTCGGGGCCGGCGGGCTGGCGTTCGAGTTGGTAGCCGAGGAGTCCGAGAAGGGGGACAATCCAGTTGTTGCGGGTTTCGGTGGTGGCGAGGGATGTGCTGTCGGCGGGGATGGCGGCGAGTTTGCGTTGGTAGATGCGCCAGTAGTCCTGCGCATCGGCCCAGACGCGGGTGATTTCGTCCTTGAGCGATGCGCCGGAGGGGAGGTCGAAGTCGGTGGGGCGCTGGCCGGCGGCGTTGTCGTCGAGGCGGTCAAGGATGTCGGGCGAGAGGATTGCGCCTTCGATGCGGATGGAGGGGAAGGTCATGAAAAAGTTCTGAAGGGCTGAAGTTCTGAAGGCCTGAAATTAATGGCTTAAAAACCAATGACGTAGCTATAGAAGTTGTTGATGATTATGTTATTATACATCATAAAGACATTTGGTTTTTAAATGTGGCTATAGAAGTTATTGGTGAGCAAGGAGTTAATTTTGTCCCAAGGTTTTTCTAAAGGCTTTATTTTCTCAATTTGTCTTTAGGGTTTGATATTATTTGATGGTCAATTGGTTGCGAATTATTTTTTACGCGGCTATTCGATGAACGTGGGAACCAAAGTGCCCAGCGACGAATGCCTTTGACTTTAATATCGCCCTGCTTGCGCAGTTCATCGAGGAGTTGGCGAATCGTGCGTTCTGAGAGTGCGGGCAGCACTTGGCGCAATTCCGCCAATGGCGCGCCTGTTTGCCGGTTGTCCCGAATGTGTTTCAGCAGAAGTGCTTTGTTGGTTTCCTGATCGAGTCCGCGATGTCTGGTGTAGGCGCCTTTTTGACCGAGCGCGGCATAAAATTCGCGCGAGAGCATATAACGCACCCCGCGTCCGCGTCCTTGCGATTCGATTGCGCCGGCTTCGCGCAGGGTTGGCAGACGGCTGCGCATGACAGGCGTCAGGGGGGCTTGTCTGGCGATGGCATCGAGCGCGAGAAAATCGTGCGAGGTAAAGCTGCGCAGCAGGTCGGCGTCCAGACGTCCGAGGTAACGGACGAAGGCTGGGTTTTGCATGGTGCCTTCGAGCGTGAGGCGCACTTCGTGGGTGTCTGTCCCAGCGAAACTCGGGAGCGATTTGCCTTGGCGAATGGCATTTTCGACCATCAGGTTCATGCCTTGGCCGGAACGCTCAATCATGCCGCACTTGGCAAAGGTTTCGGCGAGGCGGCGGTTGCGCGGGTTTTGCCGGTCGAGGATGTTTTCTTGCGTGATGCCCGGCGGGAATCCGCCGGGGTTGGCAATCTCCAGTCGGCGAGTGTATTGGCGCACGAAGGTTGACCCGCCCAAGCGATAATCGCGATGCGAGATGGCGTTGAGCAGGGCTTCGCGCACGGAGACTTCGTCGAAGGTCGGGATGTCGTAACGAAAGAGGTCTTCCTGATAGCTCTGGCGGTCGTTGCGCAGGTTTATTGTCTGCCAGAGGGTATCGTGAAACAGGAAAAATCCCTCGCGGTGTTCGTCGCGGGCTTGAGCGGGGCCGGCGGCTTCGGAGGAGCGGTATTCAAAAATAACTTCCGCTTGGGCGAGGTGCCGGCCAAGCGCGGCGTGGGTGCCGAAAAGAATCAGGGCGGCGTAAGTGATGCGGCCGTCAACCAGCAATTCGGCGTTGGCGAGGGTTTGCGTGTCGTCCCATGCGGTGATGCGCGGATTGTTTGCTTTGCGCGCCCAACGAGCGCGGAAGTCGGCAATCGCTTGCGGGGCGAGGTCAGCTTGGGTGGCGGATGCGCAAATTTGCTCGGAAAAATCAGGGCTGGTCTCGGCAAAAATGGCGCGCAGTTCGGTGGCGCTCAATGGAGCAAGGTCATCACCTGCGCGTTTCAAGTAACGACCGTTATGATGCCATGCGACTCCTCGCAGGCGGGGCGGAACATGGACAATCAGAACACGATGACCGTCGTGATGATATTCTTCAACGGGTATGCGGTGGCCGAGACGTTGGTGGAGGCCAGCCTCGGTGCGTCCGGGTTCGGCGAAGGCGCTGGTTCCAATAACTTGGCGCGGACGGCGGTCTGTCACGCCGAGAATAATCGTGCCGCCGCCCTCGTTGGCGAGGGCCACACAGTAATCGACCAGCTTTTCGAAATGGAATTGACCGGCGGCGCTTTTGAACTCAAGGCGCGCGCCCTCGGGCTGGCCCAGCCAGGCCAGGAATTGTTCGCGTGTGGTGCTCATGCGGAAGGAAAATTATTCAGGCAGCAAGTGGTGTTGACGAAGGCGGAAGGAGTGGTAGTTTTTACCTTGGAGACTCGGCCAAGGGGTTGCTGAGAATATTCGAGGTGGCCCCAACAGCGTTGTCTCTTTTTTATTATCAGATTCATAGGGAAGTAGCTCGTGGTAGGAATTATTCGGGCAGCAGGATATAGACGCCGAGCAAGTCCATGGGAAGGACGGGATAGACGACTTGGAAGCGTTTGGCGTCCATCAGCGCGCTGAAACGTTCGTGGGCTTCGACGAGGTGTTGTGACTGGCGTTCGGCGACGGCATCGAATTCGGATTCGAGTTTTTCGAGGAGTGTGAGTTCGTTTTCTAGGAAACTGGCGCGGGCTTGCGGTGAGAGATCGGATGAGGCGCGGGCGGCGAGAAGGAGTGTTTTGGCGTCGGCGTGGCCGATGAACTCTTTTTGCTCGGGCGTGCCGCGCCAGCCCCAGAGAACCATTTCCTCGGCGACGATTTGGTGGTTTGCTTTTTGCTCCTCAATGACGTTGCGGCAGCGGAAAAGGAGAAGCGTTGTTTTGGTGGCGACTTGGCTGGTGCGAATAACGGAAGCGCGGGCGGCGCGCTTGGGGTCGCGGGAGAGCGTCGCGGCCATGACGTGCTGGCAGAGTTGCTCGACAAAGCGGTGGTTGCGTCCGATGTAGTAAAAGCCCTCCGAGGTGGGCGAGGTGAAGCTGACTGCGAGCGTGGCGGCGTCGGGTTTGGCGGGGAGGAGCGAGCGGAGCGTTTCGGGCATGTTGCCGAGGACGATGTGGTGGCCGCGTTGTTTTTTGTCGGGAGTGGTTTGGATGCCGAGGATGTTGTTGAGGACGTCGAGGACGAAGTTCTCCACGTCGCGCGAGTTGCCGATGGCTTCGTCCACTTCCTTGAGGTCTTTTTCGATTTCGGAGGGTTTTATGGCGTTTTGGGCGAAAATGCTGCGGGAGATTTTTTCGCGCTCGGCGGCTTCGTCCACTTTGCGGGTGATAGCGGCTTTGGCTTTAGCGGCTTCGTCGAAGTTTTCGAAGGTGAATTCGATTTGGTGTTTGTCGCGTTTGTTGCTGCCGATGCGTCGGTTGGGGTTGATGAGGAGCGCTTGGGTGATGGTGTCGATGATGCTTTGCGAATCTTCGGGGAAGGGGACGTTGATGCCGATGGATTTTTTGATTTCGCGGACTTTGCGCAGAAGCACGTCGAGAACGATGCCGTCGATTGGGTTGTCCGCGCCGAAGAGAAGGCAGGTTTTGATTTTCTGGGCGAGCTGGCCGAAGCGGTCAACGCGGCCTTCGCGTTGTTCGAGGCGGTTGGGATTCCACGGGAGATCGTAGTGGAGGACGGCGGTGAAGAGTTGCTGGAGGTTGACGCCTTCGCTGAGGCAATCGGTGGCGATGAGCACGCGCGGGCGTGTGGAGTCGCGACCCATGTCCTCGATGGTTTGTTTGCGGATTTCGTCGGGGAGTTCGCTGGTGACGACTTGAATATCGGCTTGGGGGAAACGCTTGCGGAGCAATGGGGCGAGTTGCGCGCCGAGATAATTGGCGGTGGCAATGTAGCGGCAGAAAACGACGGCGTGGAGTCCTTCCTTGAGCCAGTCGGTCAGGACGATTTCCGCATCGGCGAGTTTTTGGTCAGCCTTGGGATTAGCGAGTTTTTCGAGTTTGGCGGCGAGTTCGCGGAGCTGCCTTTTCTGGTAATCCGACCAGTCGAGCTTGGCGGCGACAGCGGTCGGGGTGATGTCCGATTCGGTTCCTGATTCGGTGTCTCCAATGGGATTCTCTTCGGATGCAGAGAGGGGCAGGGCAGGGGTTGTCGGAGTCTCGTCCGTCTCGCTGGATGCGACAGACGAAATGCCATCGAGTCGGTTTTTCAGCATTTCCACGCCGGCGGCGGGACTGGACATGACTCCGCGCAGAAGGCCGAGGGCAGTCCAATAATGGACGCGGCGGGTGCGATTGTTTTCGCTGGGGTCAGTTGCGACGAGTTGCTTTGCGAAGGCGAGGATTTGCTCAAAGAAAATTTCGAAATCGGGAGAGAGTTGGTAAGCCCACTCGAAGCTGTCGCGTTGCGGGAACGGCGTGTTTTCGCCGAGCCATTGGGCAACGTCGGCGCGTTTGCGCTGGATGAAATGGCGGGCGAGTCGTTCGCGTTCGGATGCGGAGGATTTGGGCAGGTCGAGCGTTTCGAACGCGGGGTTAAGCATTCCGAGAAGCGAATGGAATTCCTCGGGCTTTCCGCTGTGCGGCGTGGCGGTGAGAAGGATGAGGTGCTGGTTTTCCTTTTCGGCCAGATTGCGGACGAGGTGGTAGCGTTGCTGCTGGGTCTGGCTGGCGCCGGACGGACGGGCACAGGTGTGCGCCTCGTCAACAATGACAAGCTCGGGGCATTCTTTTGTGAAGACGTTGCGGCGCGTGTCGGTTTTGATGTAATCAATGCTGAGGACTTGGAAGGGGTAGAAGTCGTAAACGCTGGTGTCGCCTTGGATTTGGCGGTCGAGGGCGGCTTGTGTGCTAGAGCGGATGATAACGGCGTCGAGGTCGAGCTTGTCGCGGATTTCAGCCTGCCATTGCTCGCAGAGGTGCGGGAGGCAAACGACGGCGAAGCGCTTGATGCGGCGGCGTTCGAGCAATTCGCGAACAATGAGGAGCGCCTCGATGGTTTTGCCCACGCCAACGTCGTCGGCGATGATGAGGCGAAGCTGCTCTTGGTTTTGGCGAAGTGCCATGATGAGCGGCACCATCTGGTAGGAGCGCGGACGAAAGGAAAGTTTTGCGAGCGAGCGAAACGGCCCCGCGCCGTTGCGGAATGCGAGACGCGCGGAATCGTAGAGGAGGCGGGCGGTGGCGATGTCGCCGATGTCAGCGGGCTGGGGTTTGGGGAAGATGGTTTCCTCGGGATGGTCGAATTCGATGCCGAGTGGTTTGTAGATGCCGATGATTTCGTCTTCAGAGCCACCGAGTGGTTTCAGGACGATGAGATTATCGGGGTCTTCGGATGGCAGCACCATCCAGTCGCGTCCGCGCAGGGAAACGAGTTTGCCCGGGCGAAGTGTTTTGGGCGGGGATGCGGTGTTGGTGGCGGCGGCGGTTTGCGCGGGCATGGTGGCGTTGGTCAGCGGACTTTTTTGAAGATGTCGGGACGGGCGGCAATTTTATCGGCGAGTTTTTCGCGGTAGCGCCACACCCAGACTTCGTCGCCACGAGCGATGATGGCTTGGCGTTTGGCTTCGTCGTCGGCTTTTATGTCGGCGTTGTCGTGCGGGGTGCCGTCGCAGAAAATCCAGATGCGCGGTTCGTAGAAAAAGTCCGGCTGGCAGAAAATGCCTTCGACGCGTTTTTGCGCGGCGTCGGGAAGGCGCAGGCCGTTTTGGTAGAGGTAATCCACGAAGGCGCGTTCGGTGGATGATGTCGGGTCAAGGGTGCGGAGGAGCGATTGGTATTGCTCGTCGTAATTGGAAAAGTTTTTGCCGACGGGAAGCGTGATGCGGGCGATGCGGAGTTTTTCGAGGGCGTCTTTGATGAGCGCGCGGTCAATGCGTTTGTGGTCGCGCTGGTTGTAGTAGCTGAGCAGGTCATCGTAGGATGCAGGGGCTTTGTAGGTCTCGTCATCGAAGCGGCAAATCTCAATGGCTTTGGTGATGACTTTGTGGAACGCGGCAAGGTCTTCGACGAAGAGCGAAAGGATGCCGAGGCTGCCTTCCGAGGCTTCGTAAATAAGGATGTTGGGGGCGTCGTCTTTGCCGACCGCGAAAACGCCGATTTCGTTTGGCTCGACTTGGAAGACGGCTTCGATGGCGCGTTTGAGCGCGTGTTGTAGTGTGATAACGCCGTCGGGGTTGAGGCCGAGCGGTTCGACGGGTTCGATGTAGAGGGCGTCTGCAAGATTGGTCGTGAAGAGTTTAATGAGACGGAATTGCTCTTTGATATTGCTGTCGGGGGCGGGAATGGATGCGCGCCAGTCGCCGGAAACAAGACCAAGCGGAAAACCGTCCATGTTGGGCTGGCTGCGCCAACCATAGTTCACATGAACGAGGCGTGCTGCCGGGATGTAGCGCAGGTTGAGAAGTGTGTTTTCGCTCGTGTTGACGGTGGCTTTGCGCACGCGGCCCATGTCGCCACCGTCGATGGTGAAATAGACTTTGGTATCGTAGCCGCGAGTCACGCGTTCTTCCTCGGCGCAGGTGATGCGTTCGATTTCCTCGGCGCGCGATTCGGACATTTCGATGAGGTCGTGGAGTCGTTCGCAGTTTGCGTTGTCCGAGAGGTTGACTCCGGTGATTGGGCAAATCTCGCTCGCGAGTTGCTCGCTGGGAATGTAGTAACCAGAGCGTGTGCTGACTTTAGCGGTTTTGAGCGAGCCTTCGGCGTCTTGCGTGACGAGCTGGCACACGCGGTATTTTTGGCCGCCGTGGTAAACGATGTTGAGCGGGCCAAACTCACGAAGCGCGATGTGGCGCGGGCGCGAAACAAACTCACCCGTGGCGCCGTCGCCTGTGGGGAGAAACACGCGAATGGGAAGGCGCGTGAAGTTGTAGCCTGGAAGGAATCCCTCGGACGCGAGATAGCGATAAGGATAAAACTCCGAGAGGTCGGTGGATTTGGCGCCGAGGGTGTTGGTGAGAAGGCCGAGTTGGTGCGATGCCTGTTTTTGCTGGCGGTCGTATTTGCGGTATTCCTCGGAGCCGGGCGTGTAGAGGCCAGTTTTGATTTTGTCGGATGCGACTGCGAGAATCGAGCGCGCCGAACGGACAAGCTGCCGCCAGCGTGTGAGCGAGGTGTCGAGCGATGCCTCAAGTCCGGCGAGCTGACGTTCAATCCATTGATCGGAATACCAAGAGAAGGCGTTTTTCGAAAGCTCGTCCTCGAAATCCAAAACGACGCGTTTGAAGGCTGCTTTCAGGCGCGTGCGTGTGTCGGATGCGAGGTCGAGGCCAGACGTTACGCGGGGCGCGAGCGGCAGCTTGTCGTTGTCGTCGGTGACAAAGCGCATGAGTGAAGGGCGGTCGCCATCCGAGCTTTCGAGGCCGGGGAGTCCGACTTCCGAAACTGCCATCGCATTCAGGTGTGATGCGAGCAACTCGCGGTTGCACAGGTCGAGGCGCGGAGCCATTACCGAGCCGGCAACGAGTTCCTTGGCGTTGTTGAAATAGTGGCGGTCGTGGGGCGAGCTGCCGGAACAATAAGTGAAAACAAGCGCGGCCTGCCCGCTGCGGCCTGCGCGACCGGAGCGTTGCACGTAGTTGGCCGGATTGGGCGGGGCGTTGCGCATGTGGACGACGCTCAGGTTGCGGATGTCGATGCCGAGTTCCATCGTCGGCGAGCAGAAGAGCGCGCTGATTGCGCCTGCGCGGAAAAGTTCTTCGCGGATGATGCGTGTGTCGTTGTTGAGTTGGCCGGTGTGGTCTTCACCGCGCAGGCGTTTGCCGAGCGAGAAATCGCGCAGGTAGATTGTTTGGAAAAACTTGTTGGGGGTGATGATGCGATTATCCTTGTAGGAACGCTGTTTCACGAGTTCGCCACGAACAGTTTCCCGGTCGCCGGGCCGCCAGATGACCCTGTTCAAGCGCAGGCGGTAGATGCGGATTTCCTCGTTGTCCTTGTCGCGTGCCGTCCGTGAGGTCAGGTAATCCGCATCCTCTAGTTTTCTCATCAGCGCGAGAATGAAGGTGCGATAGTTATTGCCGCGCAGGTCAACGTGCATACCGCGTTTTTCTGCGTAGAGTTTGATGTATTTCCCGAGAGAGCTGAGCGGGCCAAAACTGCTGCTTAGAATTTTGCTGCCCGGCCTCGGCGGATCGAGGTGAAGATAGCGCGGATCGCGCAGTTCTTCCTTCGAGTCAAACGTCCATGGTTGCTTCAAGAGCTGGCGCAGTTCCTTTTCGGTTTGTCGCAACTTCGATTCAGCAAGCAAATCACTGTCGAGCGCGTATTCCTGCCGATAGTAGTCCAGAATCGTTCGCACGAAATCCGCGCGGCCGGCAGGAGAAAGGGCGTTGAGGATGGGGATGTCTTTCCAGAAATCATCGGTGTCGCGTCCTGTGTTTTGTTCCAAGTTTTCGTAGCCGACGGCAAGCAGGGCGCATTGTTCCAAATTGGGAAGAATGATGCGCCAGCTCCGACGAAGGTCTTCGACGCTGCGATAGAAAAGATAGAGTTGCAGCGCGCGCTCATATTTCACGCGTTCGGCGGGGAGCAGCGTGCTGGTCGTGTCGGCATTGCGATTGGCATAATCCGCGAGGGGCATGTTGAGGGCGTTGAAAACCGCCTCGCCGATGGTTGACCATGTGAGGGAGTTGCCGGGCGCGTTTTCCAATGCCCGGCGAATCGCGGCGCGCAGGATGACGACTTGGACGAAATCGTTGAAGTGTCCGGCTTGGAGCGCCGCATCCTGACGGTTGTCGGTAAAGCTGAGAAGTTTTTGGTCGGACGGCGCAATCGCCGCATCCGCGTCCGCAAGCTGGTTAAGAATCGAGAATGCGGTGATGGTTGTCGAAGTGCTCCGTGCCTCGCTGCCGAGCGTGGTGAGTTTGGTGCGTTCGCTTGTTTTTGTATCGTAGAAGGTGCCGCTCGTCGGGTCGAAGAGCAGTGGCGCCGCCATATACCAGCCCCACCATCCGCTGGCAAAGGGAGTGGTTTCGGAGCAGTTGCCGTGGCTGTCGAAGTAGAGTTTTTGTGGGAATTGAGGCAGATAATCTTTTTTGGGAGAAAGTTTGTTGTCCTTGCTGCGCCGCATCCACGCATCAGGCAGCATCTCCATGTCCGTGTCGGGATTCCAGATGTCGGCACCGACAATCAGATAGCCGTCATGGAAATCGTCGTTTTCCTCTGTGTCCTTCGCCCTGAATTCGCGTGGTTCAAGTTTGTTTCCGTTTTTGGACACGCAGAGAAAAGGATGCCCGCTCGCGCGACTGAAGAGATTTTGGAAAATCGGTTTTTTGTTTTCGTCGTCTTTTTTGAAAAGCCCGGGTTCGAGTGTGATGAATCGATTGGCTGGGTCTTGGTCGAGAGTCGTGTAAACGGAACCTGTCTGCGAAATGAACTGGTGTAATTTGAAGGGCAGGTAAGTGTAACGCTCACCGGCGCTTTGAAGGCGTTGATTGATGAGGCTGACCCATTGAAGGAGTTTTTGAAGATATGTTTTGGCGTCGTCTTGGGATACGCCGCTGTCGTCCATTAAAGCGGTTATGATTTCGTCGAGCGCGAGTGGCTTGCGACGGCATAATTTTCCGTCGCGAACTTCGAGGGCGACACGGTTTTCCAGCCAGATGGCAACCGGGTTTGTTCGCAGCGCAGACGAGTCCGCATTGGTGTCGATTGGTCGGGCGATAGCCGCAGCCAATGCCGTTTTTGGGGGAATCGCGGTGTCAGGCGCGATTGAGCGGGTGAGCGTTTCGTTGACGACCTGTTCCGCTTTGAAGGGGCTGCCAAACAGTTTGGTTGCGACTTGGGCAACCTGCTGTTGCTGCTTAACGGGTGTGCCTGCTGAAACCATTGTTGCCGAGGTTCCGATAGAAACAATTCTGTTGGCGCAATGCGACCGGATGCGGCGAATCAACATGGCTACGTCCGCACCTTGACGTCCGCGATAAGTATGCAGCTCGTCGAAAACAAGGAATCGCAGATTTTTATGGATGCTGTCCCTCACGGGACGCTCGCGCTCGCGGGTGAGAAGCAATTCCAGCATCATGTAATTGGTGAGAAGAATGTGAGGGGGATTCTCGCGCATCTGCTGTCGCGCTTCTTCTTTTTCCTGCCCGGTGTATTGGCCAAACCTTATGGGAAATGGCCGGCCTGTGTTGCTCTCGTAGTTGGTTTTGTAGCGTTTGAACTCCTCGTGCTGGGAGTTGATGAGCGCGTTCATGGGGTAAACCACCACGGCCACGGTTCCGTTGGCTGCGGGGTTTGAAAGTAGGTGATGGAAGATTGTTCCGATGTAAGTGAGCGATTTTCCAGAACCCGTGCCGGATGTGACGATAAAATCGTTGTTCGTGATGCCAAGGCGGATGGCGTCAACTTGGTGCCGGTAGAGTTTCGTGCCTTTGTTGAGAATGTGCCTGATGTCAGGATGAAGCGGGACGCCCTTTGCCGCGAGTTCATCGAACCCGCCGAACATCTCAAACGAAGGGTTAAACTGGAGAAGCGGTTGCGGCCAAAGTTTTCCCTGCGCCAGCGATTTTTTGACTTCGTCTAAAATTGCTTCATCCGAAATGTTAAGAAAGCTGCGAATGTAAGTCGCGTAATCAGTGACAATTTGGGCGTGGATTTTAAAAATATCCATAGTGTCGTTCGGATAAGAACTTATCCAAACGGAGGGCTTTTCTTCTTGGCAATGCCATAATCTTTACCCCCTCTGGAATCTCGTTCGATTTTGCGTCAATTTGCGTCTGTGTTCGGGTTGCTGCTTCGTCAACTTGCGGTAGTGGAGCTGGATTCATTTCAAACCGACATCTTTTAATCCAGACTCCCATGCAAGAAGCATTGTTTGCAATGCGGCTTCTGCTTTCTGGCTGCCGGCGTCGCCTAGGACAGCGGGTAATGTCACATTGTCGGGTGGACTGTGAGTTTGTCTTCGGTGATTATGGCGTAGTGTCTGGCGTGTGTGTCGAGATTGTAGGCCATGAGCGTGGTCGGACTTGGTGGGAACGGGATGCGAGTCGTGAGGGCTGCCGCTGCAATGCGGATTATGATGCCTTGTTCCCTGTAGCAGACTTGGGGTTCCGCGCGCGGGGTGTGACCGACGGCTTGGTTGAATCCTGCGGCGTTTTTTGGCGGAATGAATTCACCCCAATCCAGCCAGATTATGCCGCCTGTGCTTTGGTTGCCTCCACGGCAAAAGCCGGCTTCGAGTATCGGGTGGCTCGTTTTGGATTTCAGGCATTTCTCGGCATTTTTTGTGGCAAGTTTGAGGATGTCCAGCGGCGGGGTTGCTTGGTCGTATTCCGGGAGAATGTCGAGCTGCGCCCCTGCATGGGAAAACAGCCAGTTGCCGACGGGTTCGTAGTGATACCATTGGAGCCTGGCCCAGTCCTTCGGGGTCAGGATTGTGTTGATTCTTTTTTTCTTGGCCTCGGTGAAGCCCGCGCATTTTTGCACTGGGGAGAAAGGCTCCCGGTAGTTGATGTCATGGTTTCCAATCAGGTGAATGCGTTTGGGATTTTGGAGAGAATCTTTGAGCCAAGCGGCGGTGTTGGCAGCATCATCTGGGGTGTCAAAAAAGTCATCAAAGTAGTCCCCAAGCAAGGCGGTGTAGTCCACGGAATGTTCGTGTGCCTTCAGAATTTTTTCGGCAGTTTCGACCCTGTTGTGGAGGTCGGGTATTACGAGTATGGTGCTCATGTTTGTTTCGAAATGCGCCCCTCGCTGATGGTTCTTTGGCGCGGGGTGTGAAAAAGAATCGAAATCAGGGAGTTTTGGAGGTCTTGGCTGCGGCGGTGAGGGTTTTGGGTATGGGCAATTTCAGGAATTTCTCCCAAGGCAGTTTGGCAGTCTGTGGTGTAAGCATGAAATAACGCAAGGCGTCGTCATGCTTGGCCATGCCTTCGTATTCCTCCGTGGTTTGTGGATTGGAGTGTTGGGCGAGGTATTGCGTGAGGGGCAGGTTTTTGAACGCGGCGAGATGGTAGCTTATGAAGGAGTGGCGCCAGACGTTGCGCATCGCGCCGATTTTTTCCGCGTCTTCCCCTGAGGCATTTGACGCAGGGCGGATGCCAGCCTTGATGGCGGCGATGCGTTTTTCTTCGCGGTAGTTTAAAGGGGTCATTTGCCAAGTGTTTTCCGGGGCATTTTTTATCCATTCCCAAAGATTATCGGTGTGGCCATCGCGATAGCGGGAACGTCCGTCTGTTTTTCCTGTTTTGTGAATGGATGCCTTCATGCGAAGCCCCTTGGCTTCGGTGTTGAGTCCGCTTTTATCAATCAGTCCCGCCGTGGTGTAGCGCACGCCGGCGAAGGCTTCGAGGGCGACGCGCGCGGCCACGCGCTGGTCATGGTTGGCATGGAAGAAAGCCCATGCGTCGCGCAGGGAGATGACAACGGGGTCTTTGTCCTCGGCTTTCTTGTGCTTGATGCCGCTGCATGGATTGATTGTGACGCCCCAGTTTTCGTTGATGGCGTATTGGAAGAACAGGCTGACGCGTTTGTGGTGAGCGTTCACAGCATGGGGACCGAGTTTTTCGCCATCGTCGGATTTCAGGTTGTCGAGCCAGTCGCGTATTTGTTCCTTGGTTATCTCGTGTAGATGCAGATTTCCAAATTTGCTGGAAAAGCGCCCGAGTTGCTTGACGGCATGGCGCTTGGAATCGACTCCCATGGATTGCTCCCTGTCGCGCAACTGCATGAAATCTTTGATGGCTTCTTGGACCGTCTTGCTTTTTGTGGGGGCAGCGGTCTGCTGTTTTTTCCATTCGTGGATGACGAATCTCAGGTCGGCTCCGCCGGCGAGTTTCTCGCATTCGAGGAAGTAGTTCCATTTCACGGGGTCGAAGGAGAGGACAGTGCTGCCGTTTTTCTTAATTTTATCGGCGAGCGTTTTGGCCGCATCTTCCCGCGCTTGGATGCTGGGGAAGGCCTCGGATTTTCTCGCGCCAGTGTCCGGATCCCTCCAGTGCAAAAAGTAGGGCGTGGGCCTGTTGGCTTTGAACCCGAAAAGCGCGATTGGCCGGATTGAGTGGCATGGGCGACTCGCCCATGTGGGTCGTGTGGCACGGGCGACTCGCCCGTGATTCGCGCGCACAAACCAGTGCGCCAACCCAACGCATGGGCGAGTCGCCCATGTCACTCAACCCC
>Ga0123357_10002044_pt1 | contig 22126 bp, 17 predicted proteins | sample TergutEmb28metaG_FD_89873 | JGI IMG/M metagenome (GOLD analysis project Ga0123357, IMG submission 89873) | Embiratermes neotenicus P4 segment gut microbial communities from Petit-Saut dam, French Guiana - Emb289 P4 | ecosystem: Host-associated > Arthropoda: Insects > Digestive system > Gut ... | reverse complement strand
TGGCGATTATGCAATCAAAAACGGAAAAATTTATTTTACATCTCCCCCAAAGCGTGATGATGTATTTGACGGGATTAAAGAAACACTACGCAGACACATGGGAAGCTATTATTATACGATAGGGCGGGATATTTTTTCTCCGATATATCTGTTTGATTTTTATAAATATATATCTTCAAAAATTCATATAGAAGATGCAGATATCATTGTGGATATCGGCAGCGGCGATTTTCGCATCAGTGAAAAGATTATTACTGTTGATTGTATGGATTACAAAAATGTTGACATTGTATGCGACATTCTCAATCTTCCATTTAAAGATAATACAATATACTGCTTTGTTTCACGAGGCCTTATAGAACACGTTGAAAACCCGGAACAACTCATCACAGAACTCTACAGAGCGACGAGAAATAATGGATACAGCATCCATCTAATCCCGTTTATATTTCCATTTCACGCATCCCCATACGACTATACACGATACACTGCTCCTGGACAACACATTCTATTTAAAAAATTTTCTATTATTGAGCAAGACAACCCTCAGGGACCAGTTTCAGTGTTGTTGTATTTTATTATTGATTTTTTATCATTACTTCTTGCTTTTGGAAACAATACAATAAAGTCGTACATATTTTTAATTTTATGCCTATTATTATTCCCCATCAAATTTTTTGACATTTTTTTTGCATTTAATGAAAAATACATGCACATTTCGCCAAATATTGTATCCGTTGCAAGGAAGGACCATTCGATAGACACATGCCTGATGCAGGAGCAGCTATGAACAAGACGCCGGATTTCCTTATTGGCGGAGTTGCCCGTTCAGCTACTACCTGGCTATGCCGTGCTCTGGATACACACCAGCAGGTGTATCTGCCAAAACCGTTTACCCCCGAACCTAAGTTTTTTTCCAGAGATAAAGAATATGCTAAAGGCATGGACTATTACTGCCAAAAATGGTTCGCTACGGCGCAAGATGGACTGCTGCGCGGCGAAAAGAGTACCAGTTACCTGGAAACTTCCGGCTGTGCGGAACGCATTCACACGCACCTGCCCAACGTGAAGTTGATTTTCCTCTTGCGCGATCCGGTCGAGCGAGCTTTTTCAAACTATCTTTGGTCAAAGCAGAATGGTCTGGAATCCGAAACTTTTGAGACAGCTTTGGAGTTGGAGCAGAAACGTGAGGCCAGCTTGCCCGAAAACCTGCGTGAAGCGCGCCCTTACGCATATTTTGCCAGAGGCTTGTATGCGCAACTGTTGGAACCATTCTTCAATTTTTTCCCACATGAACGCGTCTTATGTCTGAAGATGGAAGATATAGGGCGCGATCCTAACGCGTTCATGCAGCGGTTGTTCGTTTTTTTGGGATTGCCGCCTTGCGGAACAGACTATTCCACTCTTGGCATTGTTAATGCCACCCCAGAGGAACTCCGAAAAGAAGCCATGAGTCAGACGGTCAGGCAACACCTTTACAAAGCCTATGAGCAGCCGCACCAAACATTGCTTGCCCTGTTGGGCGCAGGATTTACAGTATGGTAACGTCAATAAAACCAAATATTTGCATCATAACTCCAGTATATAATGAAGAGGCGGGATTGGAGACCTATGCGCGGGAAGTGCGGCGCGTCCTGCTCGAGCCTGTGGATATGAACATGCGTGTCCTGTTTGTCGATGACGGCAGTCAGGATAACAGTTGGCAGGTGATTCAGAAAATTTGCCAAGAAGATTCGCGCTTTTCCGGCATACGCTTATCCCGCAATTTTGGTTCCCATGTGGCCCTCAGCGCGGGCATCCGAACAGTTGAATGTGATGCTCTCTGCACCCTTGCCTGCGATCTCCAAGACCCCCCTGAAGTCATTTTGTCTTTTCTTGAAAAATGGCGCCGGGGAGCTCAGATTGTTTGGGGAAAACGCCGCAGCCGACAAGAAAAATCATGGCGGATTTTTGCCAGCACATGCTTCCATGTTTTACTCAAACGGTATGCCATGCCTAAAGAATCAAAATTCGCCACAGGCAGCTTTTTTTTGATAGATCGAATGGTTATTACAGCATTTAGGCAATTTCATGAGCAAAATCGCATTACCTTTGCGTTAGTGGCTTGGACCGGCTTTCTGCAGGAAGAGGTGGAATATGACCGACACAAACGTATGAGCGGTACGTCAAGCTGGAATCTGTCCAAAATGCTTAAGGCCATGTACGATGCTTTTGTGGGTTTTTCCATGCTGCCAGTGCGCTTGATCACGTTCACCGGATTTTTGCTTTTTTTTCTTGCCCTGTGTTTGACAATAATCATAGTTATACAATGGTTTCATGGCATTCAAGTCGCTGGCTGGGGGAGCCTTATGGCCAGCATGCTTTTGCTTTTCGGATTGCTTTTTCTCATGCTTGGGGTCATGGGGGAATACTTATCCCGTATCTATGCCGAAGTGGTGCAAAGACCGCTGTACTTCATCAGCGAACACACCTCCAACTTCACAGAACTCCCGTGAATTCTGTTCCCCTTGTCCATACGCGCTTGGTAGATGCAGGTCCCTGCACTGAACTCAGTTGGGCTGTTGGGGAAGATTTGATGCTACCGGCACCTGTAGTGAAGCTCTTATCCATATGTCCTAACGGTGATATAGCTCTGACCGGGCATCCGGGTGTCGCCTCTTCTTTCGCGCAAGCATTACGTCTACGCAATGCCTGGACTTGTATCCCTCCCGCCAGTGCGCGCCTGCCTGTTCCTTACCACGTCGTTCCAGAGGCAATCCGCACTTTCATCGCGTGTTGCATAGGCCGGTATCAACGATCCCGCAGCGGGCAGTGGGCTTCTTTTCCACGCTGGCCTTTGGATCTGAGTGCGGACTTTTTGCAGGATCTGGCAACGGGCATGCGTCCCCCCAGCAAGGCAATTGTGGTGCTGACACATGATCTCGACTCTGCTGAAGGTCTGCGCAATGCACTGGACTTGTTTTTTCCCTTGGAAGAGGCCGCAGGAGTTCGCTCGACAAATTTCATCGTGCCCTGCAAATGGCAGTTGGACTACGGAATCTTGGACGAGTTGACCCGGAGAGGGCATGAGTTGGGCATTCATGGTTACAACCACGCCAATATCACTCCCTACGCCCCGGCGGTACGCAGAAAACAGCGCATGGAAGCGGCACAGCCTCTGCGAGAATGTTATGCAATTACGGGTTACAGGGCACCATCGCTTGTGCGTACACCGCAACTCTATGAAACGCTACGCGATTTTTATGTCTATGACAGCAGTATGCCAACATCCGGCGGGCTTTTCCCTGCCCCAAACAATGGCTGCGCCAGCGCCCGCCCTTTCACGCTGCAGGGGCTGACGGTTTTGCCCCTTTCCATGCCGCGCGATGGGAGTTTGCGTTTTTTTGGGCACAGTTGCGCGGAAATTCTTGCCATTTGGAAAAGCTGCGCCAAACGCATCATGCGCTCTGGAGGCATTGTGGTGCTGCTGACGCACTGTGAAAAACGCTTTTCAGGCAATACCGGGATGCTCAACGCATACCGCAATTTTTTGGAATGGGCGACCGCCCAAGAAAACTGCTCCTTTGCACTGGCCCGTGATGTGGTGGGGGAGTACGCCCGTAGCAGGTTCAAAGAGGATGGCTGATTTTACAAAAACAACATTTCATGCGCTGGAGAAGCCAAGTTCCGAACTCGTTGCTGCCGCGCTCCACGCCTTGGACAGCCTGCCTGCTGACAAACAAAGCCTGCTCGACCTTGGGTGCGGAACAGGCGGAATGCTTTGCTCCATTGCGCAGGAACATACACATGCGAAACTGACCGGCATTGACATTTCGGCGAAAAACACGGCTATCGCCCGCGTAGCGGCACAACCTTGGACCGAGCGTTTGTCCGTCATTACAGGAGATTACATGACAACCCCTCTGCCGCAAAGCGGGGTTATTCTTTCCGATAGCACCTTGCAGCTCATTGATGCTCCCTTCGCGGCGCTGGCGGAAAAAATTTGTAGGGAACTGGAACATGGGGGAATCCTATGCATAACTGTTCCTGTTCCCTGCCTGTATAACACAGTATTGCTTGCCGTTCGCAGGCTGCTGATTCGCATGGATAGTCGCATATTGCGCGAGTTGCTCTCTCTTGCCGGAAGATTTTTGTATCCGGGCATGAAGCAGGTTACACTCAAGGAGCGTATAGAATATATGTTTATTATTCCAAATTTTCTTTTTTCTGAAAAAGAGAAGCCCGTACTCAATGCCTTAAATATGCACATTATAGAAATAAAGCCCTGTTCCTTTTTTTGGGGAAAACCAAAACACAAGTTATTTTTGATTAAAAAATGTTGAGATACACGAAAGCCTGCCTCTCGGCGGTTCGCGTTTTATTATCGCCCAAAGCATTGGATGAACAGCGTTTTTTAAATATGACGTACACAACTCCAAGGAGGCGTGCATCTTATGAATAAACTAACTATGCGTGGATGGCAGTGCGTATGTATTGCCAGTTTTTTCATTATGACGTTTGCCACCTGCTGCGCCTTATTACTTCCGGCGATGCAAAATATTATAATCATATTTGGTGAATTTTGTGTTCAACGCCCGCTTAATCATCTTGTGTGGCATGCAAGATTTACATTATTTGGGAAGATCGGGATTGTTCTACATTGTACATTATTCTTTTTACTTTTTATAATATATCGCTTCAGAAATAGTATTTATCTATATTTATATCAACGCTATCAACTTTTACTTTTTCTAATATCTCGTTTTATACAAAATAGAAAAAATAGAACTCTATCTATGAGATGTATTGAACGGAATCCTGTTAGATTCAGCATTGAAGGATGCACAATAAAACTAGAAAATATAAACAATAATATTATGCTTGGATATGCAATGATTTTTTCAGCGATGTGTCTCATGTCGCTTAGATTATATTTTGCCGATAGCGGTATTGATTTTACTGATGAAAGTTATTATTTTATACTGATTAAAAATCCATATTTATATAAAAAAACAAATTCATTATTTGGGTTTATTTTTCATAATTTTTATACATTTTTTGAAGAAAATATACATATATTGAGAGTTTTGAATATTTTTTTAATAAATAGTTTTTATATAGCGATGGTTTATTCTGTGCTTTCAGTTGTAAAAAGTAAAACATCTATGAGTAGTAATAGTCTATTTATTTTTTCTGTCTCAATAGGGTCATTATTCCCATATTTTATATTTGTTTCAGTTTCGCCTTCTTATATAACTTTACAAATGGTATCAATAGCAATGACTACAACTGGCGTTTTCCTTCTTCAACGGCGTCATGTTAATTGGCATTTTTGCGTACTCCTTTGTGCATCTGGGTTGTATCTGTCATTTATGTCAAAGCCAACATCTTTTTCTGTACTACTATTTGTTGTTGCTTTTTTTATATATTTTAATTGTAGAAAAAGGATTAAATATATTGCTACAATTTTTGTTATTTTATCTTTATTTTTAGCTATGACAATATTGAGTATTTATGAGAGTTTCAGTGTCTTTTTTTATGATATGAAAGAGGCTTTTTTGCTGCAACTACTTTTAGACAATGGGAAAAAGGTCAATAGTATATTTAGACTTGATTTGCCAGAACTTAAAATTGACATCTTTTTCATAATAATCTTAACTATGATATCTATTTATTATATTTTTAAAAAATTTAAAGCAAATTTCAACAAATTTATATATTGCTTTTCAATTATTTCTGTCGTTATTGGAATATTTCTATCATTAAATCTATTTAATTTTCCACAATTATATTATAACAGCTTGTCTGTTATTTTTAGCGTCTGCTTTTATTCTTGCTGTTGTATTATATTATTATTATTTGTTTACTTCACACTAAACAAGTTATACTTTCATCGCAAACTATTATTTAGTGTTATTTTTTTGTTGTCTATGCCATATGTATTCGCTTTTAGTTCTGGTAACAATTACTTTTTTCTTGGAGTACAGCTTGGAGCTTTTTGGCTTTTGGCGATTCTATTTATTGCTATGATTTTATTTAACAGAAAATTTAATACATATGTGCATGTGCCAGCATGCTGTATTTTATTATTATTTCAAGTGATTTCAGTTAAATGTGAAGTTGATCGTAGCAATACGCCACATCGCCAAGATGCGTCATTGTATTCAGATCTCGTAAAAACTGATTTCAACAAAACAAAAATTTATCTATCCAAGGCTTTTGCGGAATACATTAATTCCGCAGTCCTACAATCCCAAAAAGCCAACTTTACTACGGGAACACCGATAATTGATTTGAGCGGCCAATCACCTGGAATCATTTATGCGTTAGGAGGAAGGTCACTGGGCAGAGCTTGGCTTATCGGTGGATATCCGGGTAGTGACAATTTTGCCACCAGGGCACTACAAAGTGAGGATATTGATGTCGTAAAGTCCTCATGGTTATTATGCGAACCTAATGGGCCTAGGCAAATATCTCCCACTATTTTATCCCATTTCGGGCTTGATTATGCAAAAGACTACGAAATTGTCGCGAGGTGGCATACTGCCCCGGGCGCTGGTGGCTATGCACACTCGCGCGAGCAACTTTTGTTGAAACCCAAGTAGGGTAAATAGTCGTCCCTTAAGAATTTTGGTTGTGGCTTTTTGACACTCAGCGCATGGGGTGATATAATTTAGCGCATCAAAAGCGCAGGAAGCGTTTTTGCATTGCGATCTGGACGTGTGCAATAGAATGGAGGAGGCCGCCTTGAGTCTGTCGCCGATTAGTTTTAACCGCCCGTACATGGTTGGGAAAGAGCTGTATTACATTGCCCAGGCGCATTTCGGGTATATGTTGGCGGGTGACGGCCCTTTTACCAAACGCTGCCATGCCTGGCTGGAGCAGCGTACCGGATGCCGCAAGGCTCTGCTGACGCACTCCTGCACGGGGGCCCTGGAGATGATGGCCCTGTTGCTTGATATCAAGCCGGGCGATGAAATCATCATGCCTTCCTTCACCTTTGTCTCTACAGCCAATGCCTTTGTGCTGCGTGGCGGCGTCCCGGTCTTTGTCGATATTCGCGAAGATACGCTCAACCTTGACGAAAGCTTGATTGAGGAGGCCATAACGCCGCGCACCAGGGCTGTTGCTGTGGTCCATTATGCCGGTGTCGGCTGCGAAATGGATGCCATCATGGAAATCGCCGGACGCCATGCGCTGCACGTTGTGGAAGACGCTGCCCAAGGGGCCATGGCCGCTTACAAAGGCAAAGCCCTGGGGGCTATCGGCAGTTTGGGGGCGCTCAGTTTTCATGAAACGAAAAACGTCATTTCCGGCGAAGGCGGCGCCTTGTTGGTCAACAATCCGGAGATGGTTGCGCGGGCTGAAATCATCCGTGAAAAAGGCACGGATCGCAGCCGTTTCTTCCGAGGTGAAGTTGACAAATATACCTGGCAGGAAGTCGGTTCATCTTTTTTGCCGGGAGAACTTATAGCCGCCTTTCTCTGCGCTCAGCTTGAAGAAGCGGACGCCATAACAGCAGGCAGGCTGGCGAGCTGGGAGTATTACCACAGGGGGTTTGAGGATCTGGAGAGCGCGGGTTTGCTGCGCCGTCCCATTGTCCCGGCGCACTGCCGGCACAATGCGCATATGTATTATATCCTTCTTGCCCCGGACATTGACCGGGGGAATGTTCTGGCCGCGCTCAAAGCCCACAATATCGGCGCCGTGTTCCACTATATTCCGCTGCACAGTGCGCCGGCAGGCCAACGCTATGGCCGGATCCACGGCTCGTTGAGCCGGACGGAGCGGCAATCCGAACGGCTGATCCGCCTGCCGATATGGATGGGCATTACAACAGAGCAACAGGATCATGTCGTGCGGACCCTGTCCGGGATACTCAGAACAGCGAAAAAAGTCCCATGAACCATCAGGCATCATAGCGATATGCCGCCATGAAAACCCTTGCCGTCCTTCAGTCCAACTATATTCCCTGGAAAGGATATTTTGATCTTATTGCCGCAGTAGACGAGTTCATCCTCTATGATGAGATGCAGTATACAAAAAATGACTGGAGAAATCGCAACAAAATAAAAACCTCCGCCGGAACGCAATGGCTGACCGTACCTGTCGGGCAAGACATTTCCCGTCGTATCTGTGATGTGGAAATACATGAGCAGGGCTGGCAGAAAAAACATTGGAAAAACCTGGCGCAATGGTACGGCAAAGCTCCGCATTATGCCGAGATAGCGGATATCCTTGCGCCTTTTTACCACAAACCCTATACGCATCTCTCGACGCTGAACCGCGAACTGATCGAAGCCGTCTGCGCCTATCTCGGCATCACGACGCATATCAGTTCTTCCCAGGACTACACCTTGCTTGAGGGGAAAACGCGACGTCTCGTGGGTCTCTGTCTCCAGGCCGGGGGCACGGAGTATATCTCCGGCCCCGCAGCCAAAGACTACCTGGACGCAGGGGAATTTGCCGAGGCGGGCATCAAGCTGACCTGGTTCAATTATGAGGGCTATCCCGAATATCCCCAGTTATGGGGAGACTTTACGCACTATGTAAGCATTCTTGATCTTCTGTGTAACTGCGGTAAAGATTCAGCCAAAAAGATGAGGTATGTACGGTGAAACTTTCCATCGTCACCACGCTGTATAAGTCCGCTCCGTATATGCGGGAATTCCACCGCCGGGCGAGTGAGGCGGCCCGGCAGCTTGTCGGCGAAGAGTACGAAATCATTATGGTCAACGACGGCTCGCCGGATAACAGTCTGGAAACCGCTCAACGCCTTGTGGAAGAGGATATGCGCCTGACGGTGGTCGATCTCTCGCGCAACTTCGGCCACCATAAGGCCATGATGACAGGGCTGAGATATGCTCTGGGAGAACAGATCTTTCTCATTGACGTGGATCTTGAGGAAGCGCCCGAATGGCTGTTGTCCTTCTCTGAACAACAGCAAGCGCAACAATGCGATGTCGTTTATGGCGTACAAGCCAAACGCAAGGGGAAACTCTGGGAGAGACTTAGCGGCGGTTTATTCTATAAGATATTCAATCTTTTATCAGGGATGTCACTCCCCGAAAATATCACGACCGCAAGGCTCATGTCCCGCCGCTATGTCAACGCGCTCTTGCAGCACCGGGAACGCGAGATATATATCGCCGGTCTGTGGCATATTACCGGGTTTGCACAAACGCCTCAGATTGTCACGAAAACCAGTAAAGAGACAACAACATACACCTTGGCAAAAAAAATCGCCCTCCTTGTCAACTCCCTCACTTCCTTCAGCAACGCGCCGCTTTTGGGCATTTTTTACCTGGGTTTGGGCATTTTTTGCACGGCGATGTTGCACACGGCATATTTAGTCTTTAAATGGTATTTTTGGCATGCGCCGCTGAGCGGCTGGACATCCCTCATGGCCTCTGTATGGCTTCTCGGCGGGATGATTATGTTGTCTACCGGAATCATCGGCATCTATGTTTCAAAAATACTTTCTGAGGCGAAAAAACGTCCATATGCGATTATACGCGCAATATACAAGAAGCAAAAATGAAATCCCTGCGCCCGCCCAAGGCGACAGATATCGTTATTATGGCGATTATGCTGCTTGCTGTTGCCCCTGTTATGTATTTGGGCCAAAATTCCCTCATTGCAATTCATGATAATTTGGACAGCACGGTACCGTGGGTTAAGATGCTCAAGGATAATGGGCTGCTTTTGGCGCTTGATTCCCCTACGAATTGCCTCGGCAAGATGTCTACGGCCTATTTCAGCATTCCCTTTGATCTCCCGCTCGTGCCTTACCTGTTTTTTGATACCTTTACCGCGTATCTTATCGGGAATGTCCTCATAAAAATATTGGTCGGCTATTGCTCCATGTTTTTCTTGTTGCGCCGCGTATTTCCTGATGAGGAAAATGCCGCTGTCATCAAACTCGTTTCCCTGTGTTTTGCCTTATTGCCTGTTGCGCCCGGGTTTGGCCTGGCGCTGGATTCTATGCCTTTGCTCTGTTATTTTTTTTGCGTCATCAAAGAATGGACGCCTGCTAAAATAGATACGCGCGTATTGCTCCTTGTGTTTTTCCCGCTTCTTTCAAGTTTTCCCATGGCCGGGTTTTTCCTCTTATGCCTTTGGGCCTTGGGATCTGCCGTCCTGTGGCTGTATACACGAAGATTTCATTGGAACCTGGCTGTGGGCTTGGTCAGTTTGACCATTGGCTACGTGCTTGTTGATTTGAAACTCTTTTATGCGAAGTTTGTGTTGCAGGAACCCCTGAACAGAGTCCTTATGCTTACAAGCCAAGACAGAGTTTCATTCGGACAGGCGATGCAATCAGCGCCGGCAGACTTTTTCTACGGCGGCGCTGACTGGGATTATCACGCTCCTGTTTTCGCCTTCAAGGTGATTTTTCCTGCTGTGTTTGTCACCTTATTTATAATAGGGATAGTGATACTATATAAGCTTGCAAGGGATGCTTATGAAAAAACTGCCGAGAAGTTAGCAGCCTATGCTCTTGCAGCCTTGGCATTGCTTGGCATATCTATCATCTTTTCTCTTATTGGCACTTTGTATAACAGCTCTGAGGCCGTTGCCTGGGTAGGCGCAGTCTTGCCGTTTCTTAAGGGCTTTAATTGGGGGAGATTCTCATTTCTCAATCGGACAGTGCTGTATGTTTTGTTCGCACTGATATTAATTATGTTTTTGCAATGCAAGAGAGTCAAATATCTTGCATATGTTATTGCATATGTACAAATTTTTGTTATATTATTTGTCTTTATGGACCATACACGATTTTTTAATAACAATGATGAAAATGTATATTTTTTCAATCAATACAACAATTTTACGTACAATTTCAGAAAACTGCTTAGACAAGCGTTCAATATTCCAGATAATGGGATTAGCTATACTGAATTTTTTGCCGAATCTTTTTTTCATGATATACAAGTTGACTTGAAATATCAGGGTGAGGGAGTTGCCGCGTTCGGATACCATCCGGGTGTATTGATGTACAACGGATTTTCCACCATAGATGGATATAACAACGCCTATCCCTTACGATACGCCCTTGCTTTTCGCGAGATCATCGCGCCGCAATTGGCGTTGAATGCGGTGCATAAAGAGTATTATGACACCTGGGCTGGACGTATGTACCTCTTCAACGATGAGGTGAGTGAGATGCCTTCCAGAGCCCGCGTCAATACGCCTGTGACATTGCATATCAATGTGGAAGCCTTCCGTAAACTTGGAGGCAGGTATATTCTTTCAAGAGCGAGGATTGGCAATGCGGAAGATTTGGGATTGCAGCATATACGTCACTATAGCAACGACAATTCGATTTATGAAATATTTGTGTATGAGGCGCTCTGATCGCTTCGACATGCCGGTGGCATGGCTGATGGAGGTGGGGAACACAGGCTATGGAATGGACGGATAAAGCCCTGGTGCTCCATGTGGGGCGTTTTCGGGAAGCCGACATGTGGGTGCGTTTACTGACGCGGCGGCAAGGCGTTTTGACGGCCTTCGCCTTTGGGGGCAGCCGGAGCCGGAGGCGCTTCTGCGGTTGTCTGGATATCGGCAACAGCATCCTTTGCCGGGTAAAAAACACGCGTGCCGCCGGATATCTGGCCTTGCAGGAAGCCACTTTGCTGTTGGGGCTGCGCCGCTTGCGCACGGACGGGCAACGCCTGGGACTGGCCGTGAACTGCTTGCGTTTTTTGGAGCTGCTGGACATACAGGGAGAGGAGGCGCCGGGCGCTTTTGCGCTGGCTGAAGACCTGCTGCGCCTGCTTGAGGGCGAGTCCCAGCCCTCTCCGTTGCTGGCGCTGCTATTCCGTCTGCGCATCGCCTCTGATCAGGGTTTTGCGCCCTTTTTGCACGGCTGCGTCCGGTGCGGACGCCAAGCGCGGACAGGCGAAGATTGGCAATTTCTGCTGGATCGGGGGGGACTGCTGTGCCCGGACTGCCGCGCCACCGGCGCCTATGCGCTGGATCTGGCGTTTGCCGGTTTGGATTTTCTGCGCACAGTGCAAAACAGCGCGCCGCTTCTATGGGACGCGACCCGCCTGCATCCTGCGGAGCGCCGCCAATGCGGTCGCGTTGTCGATGCCTTTGTCCAGTATCATCTGGGGATAGCTTGGGAGGAAGGACGCTTCCGGCGCGTTTGAACGCCTCCCGTTGCTGTACACAACATAAACCTGGCCGCTAACTCTATGCATATTGTTGTACTTGGCAATACTTCCCGCGGGGTGGTGAATTTTTGGAGTGTGCTTGTAGAAAGCCTGCGCGCTGCGGGCTGCCGTGTGACGGTCTTCGCGCCTGGGGGAGATGCGGACGCCGATGCCGCCATTCGGGGCATGGGCGCTACGCTGCATCACTACCCGCTGGATCGCAAAGGTCTGAATCCCGTGCGCGATATGGCCACCTTGACGGCCTTGTATCGGCTCTTTCGCCGTGAACGGCCCGACATGCTTTTTTGCTACACCATCAAGCCCGTGATCTACGGCTGCCTTGCCGCCAGGTTCGCAGGCGTGCGCCGCCGTTTCGCGGCCATCACCGGACTCGGCTACATGTTCGAGGCCGACAGCGCCGTAAAAAAAGCGCTGATGGCGCTGGCAACGCTCTTGTATCGCCTGGCCCTGATCGGGGCGGCGATTTTTTTCCAGAACCGCGAGGACAGGGAATTTTTTGAAACAGCCGGGATTGTGGGTTCCGCGCACCGGATGGAACTTACCAAGGGGACAGGTGTGGATGTCGCGCATTTTGCTCCTGTGCCGCTTCCCTCCGGTTCGCCGGTTTTTCTCCTGGTGGGACGGCTTTTGGAAGCAAAGGGGCTGTATGAGTATGCGCAAGCCGCGCGTATCTTGAAAGAACGCCATCCTGGCGTCCGTTTTCAGTTGCTCGGCCCGCCTGAACACGGGCTTGGGTCCGTGCCGCTGGAACGTGTACGGGATTGGGAACGCGGAGGTTTTATTGAGTATCTCGGGCAGACCGGAGACGTGCGTCCCTATCTTGCCGCCGCCAGCGTCATCGTGCTGCCGTCCTGGCGGGAGGGTACCCCCTGTTCCGTCATGGAGGGCATGAGTATGGGCCGTCCCGTTGTCGTCACCGATGCGCCGGGCTGCCGCGAGGTGGTGATCAGCGGCCTCAACGGGCATATGGCGCCCTTGCGCGATCCCCAGGCGCTGGCCGAGGCCATGGAACGCTTTATCCTGCATCCGGAAGATATCGCCTCCATGGGCGCGGCAAGCCGCGCCATCGCGGTGGAAGAATTCGACGCGCGCAAGGTGGCCGCGCGCATCCTGCGCGTTATGGGTCTCTTGACCTGCCGGGAGAGAGAGGACAAAATGCCGGAAAGAAGGAGCCATGCGTGATAAGCCAATACCGCAGACTGCTGTTGCGCATGCTGGACGCCCTGTGCATCCTCGGGGCGCTTCTTGTGGCGGATCTGTTCACTATCCTGCCGGGTTTGTTCATTTTCCAGGATTATAAGGGCGCCTCAACCTTTACCCTTTTTTTCTACCTGCTTTTTTTCTACATTCTGGATGCCTATAGACTGGGGGAAGAGGACATCCGCGACAGCGCCGTCCGTCTTGGCATTGCGTGTGTGCTGGCCGTCGTCGGTTCGGCGGTCGCGTCCTATTCGCTGGATCATTATCGCTTCGCCCGCAGCACCCTGCTGGCAGTATGCGCTTCTTCCTTTGTGTTCTGTCTGATCTGGCGTTTGTTTTACCACAGAAACGTGGAACAGCTTACTCAGCCTTTGCGCGTCCTGTTTGTGGGCACGGACAAGGCAGGAAAAGTGCGCGCGCTGCTGGCGGAGGGCATGCCGCACGCCACAGTGCTGGGCTATGTGGGCGAAAGCGGCTTTGACGCCGATGCCGGACCCTGTCTCGGTCCTTCCTTTCGCACGGTGCAGGTGGCTGAGGAGGAGCGGGCCACCATGATTCTGCTCCTGCCGGATGCCCCGATCGACGCCGATATCGCCCGTGAACTGCTGCTGGCCAAGCTGCGCGGGGCCATGGTGGTGGATATCCGCTCCTTTTATGAGCATGTGGTCAACCGCCTGCCGCTTTCGCAGATTACCGAGGAATGGCTGTTGCAGGAGGACGGTTTTTCCCTGAATACGCATGGCTCGCTCCGGCGGCTCAAACGGGCGCTGGATTTGTTCATTTCCTTGGGACTCCTCGTGGCGGCCGCGCCGCTGATGGGCATCACCGCCCTTGCCATCGCCCTTGAATCGCGCGGGCCGGTCATGTACCGGCAAAAACGCGTGGGTCTGCATGATAAGGAATTTTATGTGCATAAATTCAGGTCCATGCGCGTGGACGCGGAAAAGAACGGGGCTGTCTGGGCGAAAAAGAACGATGACCGCGTTACCCGCGTCGGACGTTTCATACGCAAGGTGCGCATTGATGAGCTGCCGCAGTTATGGGATGTGTTCAAGGGCAGTATGAGCCTTATCGGACCGCGCCCGGAACGTCCGGAATTTGTGTCCAGACTGCAGGAAACCATTCCTTTTTACGGCTTGCGCCATTCCGTCAAGCCGGGCGTCACCGGCTGGGCGCAGGTGTGCTATCCCTACGGCGCGTCCGAGGAGGATGCGCGCCGCAAGCTGGAGTACGACCTGTATTACATTAAGAATATGTCGCTCATTCTGGATTTGAAGATTATTCTCAGAACCATCGGCGTGGTGCTTTTTCCCAGCGGAGCGCGGTGAGCAAGATCCTCAGCGCATCGGGAAGAAGGGGAGTACGATTTGGTGGTAGGCCGGACTGGGCGGGGGCGGCAGCATCTGTGTGCGCCGCACCGCAGCGACCGCGCTGCTGTCGAACACCGCGTTGCCGGAAGATTCTTCCACGCGTACGTCAAGCACCCGCCCAGTGGCGTCGATCCTCAGATACAGGGCAACGGAAAGATCGCCCTTCGCCAGCGCGGGCCAATGCCAGTTGGGCTGCACAGCCATGACGATCTGTGCGCCATAGATGTCGGCGATGCCTCCGCCGCCTTCGCCGTCGCCTTCGCCGCCGCCGCCGCCGTCATGACCGCCGCTTTGCTTGCGGGCGGCCGCCAAGGCTTGCGCCACGGCATTCGGCTTCACCCGTATTTCGCCGGGCGAGGGCTTGGCCGCGGCCCTGAGCTTGGCCAGAGCCTCCTCTGCAGCGTTGAGTTTGGGCGGCGCGGGCTTTGGCGCTTCCGGCTTCTTTGGCTCTTCCTTGGGAGGGGTGGGCTTCGGCGCTTCCGTCTTTTTGGGTTCTTCTTTGGGCGGCGCCGGTTTTACAGCTTCGGGTTTTTTGTCTTCTTCTTTGGGAGTTTCGAGCTTCTTTGGCTCTTCTGTTTTTTTGTCCGCCAGCAACGCGGCGTCCGAATCCGGTGGCGGTTTTGGGGCGGGCGCGGGAGCTTCCAACTTGGGTTGAGACGTTTCCTGTATGGGCACAGGCACGGCCTCCGGCGGGGACTCGACGACCACAGGCTCAGGCGGCGCTTTGGAGGGCGCGGAAGGCAAGGGAGGCGCCAGCCGCTGCGCGGGAGAAGCCTGCGGGCCGAGAATGGGCGAAGGCGCACGGTTGCCGCCCGGCAGCGCATCCACCAGGCTCACGCTTATGGGCTGAGCTTCCAGCCTGGGCGGCGGGGGCGAGGGCCAAAACAGCACCAGCAACGCAAAGCCGGCGTGCAGGCAGAAAGAAATCACAAAACTTGCCAAACGCATGCGATATCTTGATGAGGGTTATTTTCTTTGCCGGCCTTTGCCCTGCGGCGGCTGGACCGCGTCCCCGCGCTGGGCCACAACGCCCATCTTTTCTATGCCCGCTTCTTTAATCCCGGCCATGACGTCCACAACAACGCCATACGGCACCTCGCTGTCGGCCTGGAGAAAAAGGGCTTTATTCTTTTCCTTGACCAAGAGACGGAGCTTGTCCTGCAACTCTTCCCGGGGAACTTGGTATTGATCCAGATAGATCGCGCCGTCCCGCTTGACGGTCATGACCATGTTCTCACTTTCCGTGGGCAGCACCTCCACATGCCGGGTTGTAGGCAGATTCACCTCCAGCCCTTCGGACATCATGGGAGCGGTCACCATAAAAATAATAAGCAGCACCAACATCACGTCCACGAAGGGCGTAACATTGATTTCCGCCACATAGCCGCCTTGTTTGTATGTGCCGGCGCCCATGCGTTAGCCCTCCGTCTGTCCGACGCGCTGAACGGCCCGATGGGCATTGAGTTCGCGTTGCACACTGTTGAGAAACACTCCGGCGAAGTTGACGAGCTGGGTTTCCACTTCGTTCAGCTTTCCCAGAAAAATATTGTAGCCTACTGTGGCGGGCACGGCCACCCCGAGGCCGATGGCGGTCGCCACCAGGGCTTCGGCAATGCCGGGCGCGACAACGGCCAGCGAGGCGGACTTGAGTTGCCCTATGGCGTGGAACGAATGCATGATGCCCCAAACCGTGCCGAACAGGCCGATAAAAGGCGCTGTATTGGCCGTTGTGGCCAGCAGCGAGAGCGAATGATGCAGGCGGGCCAGTTCCGTACCAACGCCCTGGCGCAACGAACGGCGCACGTTATCCACCACAACCTCGCTGCTGGTGCCGACTTCCTTGGCGCGATTGAATTCCACCACACCCTGGTGGGCCACAAAATATAAGGGGGACGCCGGATCCGATCCCAGCGACTGGACCGCCTCGCGCAGGCTGTTGGTGCGCTCGAAGCGCGTCAGGCCTTCCGCAGCCTTGTTGTAAGCGGAGCGCAGAGAGACCCACTTCTGGATCATCAGAGCCCAGCTTCCCAACGACATACAGATAAGCATGCTCAAAACGCCCTTGACGACCAGTGTCGCCTGCGAGAAAAGGCTGATAACGTCAAGGCCCGAAGCGGCGGCAGCAATAGGTTCCATCTTCCTTATCTCCCTCAAGGTGCAACTTGGTATCATACGCATGTGCCAAGCACGATGCATGGACTCATATTTTTTTTCAAGACTTTTTTTTGAATATATCTGGAAAGCGCGAACGCGCTTTGCGGCACTTCTCACAGCATCATTAATGACAAAAGAGTACAGCTTTGTTAATCTTGCCAAAACAAACAGGACAGCGCCGGTACGCGTACAATACTGCGGGGCGCTTGTCCGCAACCCCTATTGCTGCTTGGACGTCACGGCGCAACTATGCTTGAATATCAGGAAATTTTTGACAACTTTCATGAAGGTTTTGCTTGCTGGACGCCGGAACGGCGCCTGCTGCAAGCCAATGCCGCTTTCCTGAAGCTGACGGATCTCAAAACGGGAACGTCTTTTTCCGAACTTCCCGATGCAGACGCCCTTTCCCACTCGTTTGCCGAGATATCCAACGCCATCATGCAGCAAATTGAGCTCCACAACGGCGTGATCAAAAATTTTGAGTTGTATCTGCCCAACGCAGCCGACATGCCGCGTTGGTTCAGAGTAGACGCGTGGCGCATGCTGGACGCCTATGGCGCAACGCGCTGTTACGCGGCCTACCTCACCGATATCACGAACCTCAAACTCAAGGAAGCCGAACTGTCGCACCTGGCTTTTTACGATACCCTCACAGGCCTGCCCAACAGATCGTTCTTACTCAACAAAATAGCGACAGCTCTCCAGGCGGCGAAAAGATACCCCGAGCAGTATGGACTTGTCATTGTTGATCTGGACGCTTTGTCCAGCATCAATCAGCACTACGGACGCGACTTCGGCGACATGCTCCTGCGCCACACGGCCGCAATCCTTCTCTCCTGCTGCCGTGAGACGGATACGGTGGGTCGCGTCGGCAGTGACAGTTTTGCCATGCTCCTTCGTGATCCGGAGGGAGGCTCGGGCCTGGTGAGAATCGTGAAGCGCATCCGTGCCCGGTTCAAAACCCCTTTTGCCCTGCGGGATCAGGAGTTGCCCACACTATCAGCCCACTTTGGCGTTATCTTCCCTTTGAGCGATTACGACAAGCCGGAACCCGTGCTCCGTGACGCGAGCCTGGCCGTCAACAGGGCGAAAACAACCAGCGCCAACCTTGCCTGCAAATTCTTTTCCAAAAAAATGATGGCAAAAGCCCGCAAAAAACTCTCTTTGGCTGTGATTATGCGGCAAAAGCGCGATCTGCAAGGTTTCGACGTGGTTTACCAGCCTATCGTGAAGCCGATAGATGGCGGTTTGCATTCCTTTGAAGCCCTTGCGCGCTGGTCGCATTGCGGCAGGTCTGTGGCGCCGTCCATCTTCATCCCCATTGCCGAAGAAGTAGGTTTTATAAAAGACTTGGGGGCTTTTGTCATTGAGGCTGCCTGCCGCCAACTGCGCTGCTGGCAGGATGAGTACGATGCCGGCATCGACATGCATGTCAATATCTCCCCGCATCAGCTTGTCGCACACGACTTCCCCGATAGCGTGGATACTATTCTGCAGCGTACCGGCATTCACGGTTCCCGGCTGTGTTTTGAAGTGACAGAGTCCGTCTTTATTCGCGATCTTGCAAAGGCGCTGCACAATATCAACCGGCTCCGTCGGTGGGGCATACGCTTTTGCCTGGATGATTTCGGCACCGGGTACGCCTCCCTGAGCCACCTGAAGCTACTGCCCATAGAACGCCTCAAGATTGACCGCAGCTTTGTCAATGACCTGGAAAAAAACCACGCTTCAAGGCTGCTCCTCAGGCATATCGTCGCTTTCGGCCTGGATATGGGGTACGATCTCGTGGTAGAGGGCGTAGAAAGACAAACGCAGCTTTCCCTGCTGGGCAACATCGACCGTCTGTTGATACAGGGGTTCTATTTTTATAAGCCCTTGGCCAGCGATGCCGCGGATGCCCTGATCAATGAAGAGTATGGGGAAACGCCATCCACGAAGTGAGCGGCAGGACCAATGCTTCGCATGTCTGACTGGACATTTTTTATTGTCACCTTTGGCTGCAAGGTGAATCAATACGAAAGCCAGGCTCTTTGCGAGGCATGGGAGAAGCTCGGCGGCAGGCGTCTTGCCGCGCCCGGCGGCGCGGACGTTGCGCTGATCAACTCCTGCGCGGTCACGGCCAAGGCCGAACGCGACGCGCGCAATGCGATGCGCCGCATACGCCGCGAGGCACCGCAGGCGCGCAGGCTGCTCACCGGCTGCGCCGCGCGTCTGGCGGGCGGGGCGCTGCGAGGGAGCGAACGCCCGCATGCGCTCATTCCGCAGGAAGAGAAGAGCCTTCTGCTGCGGGGCCCCTGGATGGAACGTCCTGATCCTGTTCCCGATCCCAAGCTCTTTCCCCCCTTTCGCATCAGCTCTTGTGTGCGCGCCCGCCCTGTGCTGAAGGTGCAGGACGGCTGCTCGCACCGCTGCACCTATTGCATCGTGCCGCTCACACGCGGCCCGGCCCGCAGCCGGGCGCCGTCGGACGTGTGCGAAGAAGCGGAACGCCTGTTCGCTGCCGGTTTTCGTGAACTGATGCTTTCGGGCATCAACCTGCGCCAGTACGGACGCGATTTTCAAGAAGCCTTTGATTTTTGGGATCTCATCTTCATGCTGGAAAAACGGCTCGCCCCCCGCTGGGCGGGTCTGGCGCGCCTGCGCATCAGTTCCCTGGAGCCTGCGCAACTGGACGCCAAGGGTCTGGACTGCCTTGCCGCAAGCCGCCTGCTCTGCCCGCATCTGCATGTGTCCCTGCAAAGCGGCAGCCCGGAAATCCTGCGGCGCATGGGCCGGGGACACACCAAACTTGCGCGCCTGGCCGATGCGTTGCAGCGCCTGCGCGCCATCCGGCCTGTGATGGCCTTGGGCGCGGACATGCTCGTGGGCTTTCCTGGCGAAACGGAGGCCCATATCCTGGAAAGCCTGGATATCGTCGGGACTCTGGGCTTCAGCTACGCGCATGTTTTTCCCTATTCGCGCAGGCCGGGCACTGTGGCGGCGGATATGCCGGGCCAGCTTTCCCGGCAGGAAAAAGCCGCCCGCGCCGGGCTTCTGCGCGAGGCGGTCGCCGCCCGGCAGCAGGCTTTTTTGCACACGCTGCTCGCACTGCCCGCACTGCGCCTGCATCTTGACGGCCTGCGCGCCTGGAAGGGGGTTGACGAGCACTACGCGCCCTGCCGCCTGCTACGCAGCGGCGAACAGCACGGCCACGAACTCCTGCGGGTGCGCCCCGTGCGCGTGGAAGACGGCGAACTGCTGGTGGAACCTGCCTAGGATTATTTACTCTTGGCAGCCAGTTTGTTATGAGATGCAGGCAGATTGATAAAACCTAACCTGGATGTGGGACCCCTCATGGCCGGCGCGAAACCGAGCAGAAACATATATCTTATGCTCGCATTGGCATTGTTTATAGGTACCTTGGGAAGCGTCATCTATATCGTGCAATACAAAACAAACGCCATCGTTGCGGAACTTACGTTAAACAGAGTGCAAGCAGCCAACCGCAGCCTTGTCAATTATCTATCGGAACTGAAAGACAGGGTTATTATGCGGGTGGGAATGATATCGGCTAACGAAACTGTCATAAACTCCATACAAAGCGGCGATTATGCGACACTGGGAAAATTTTTGCGCAATTTCGCCTTGGGCATGAGTTTCGCGAGTGTTTGCGATACGAAGGGGATTGTGCTTGCCAGAACGCAAAGCGCTCTGACGGGAGATGATGTTTCGGGATACCAGGGTGTTTCTGCTGCGCTGCGCGCAGGCGTTACTACAACCGCCATAGAGAGAATACACTCCAATGACGACCGCCTCGCGCTTTACGCAAGCGCCCCCATCTATGACAGCGGCGGCATCATCATCGGCGTCGTCAACTGCAATTATGACCTCACGCAAACTGAGCATCTGGACGTGTTTAAGGAACGAACCGGCAGCGAAGCCACGATTATCTTAGGCGATACACGGATCAACAGCACCATTGCGGACGCATCCGGCAAACGCATTATAGGGTCAAAAGTCCCTGCTTTCATTGTCGAAGCCGTTGTCAGACAAGAAAAGGATTACTTGGGGTATTTGAATATAGCCGGCGCAATGTACGGAAGCTGCTATTCTCCGCTGGCATCCGGCGGCGAGATAATCGGGATGCTGTTTACGGGCGTTGACATCCGCTCTACCCTTGCAAGCCGGCGCGCCATGAATTATTGGATTATTGTGGCGTCCCTCATCGGCATTGCCGCTACGGTGGCCTTTATGCTTATTGCAAATATCACCGCGCGGAAATACGCCCGTCTTGTGGAAAAACAACTCCAGCAGCAGATATTGATGGCGGACATCTCCCGAAATTTTTTAACAGATACCAACGCCGATACCTTGATTACGGACACCCTGCACAGGGTTGGCGAGTTTATGCGTATTTCCCAAGTGCTTCTTTTTTGGCTGGAAGGCGACGGCTGTACATTAATCTGCCGCAATGAGTGGATAAATCAGAAATTTACTTTGCCGCCGAATAGAGGTTGGCGTATAGTTTTGAAAGAGCCGATGCTTTCTAAAGTAAAAAATCTTAATCCGGTCAGCGGGAAGGATGCATGCTGGTCTTCCGATGACGCGGATTTTACAAAGGTCATGGCCCCCTACAGGTTGCATTTCAACAAATATATAATCGCGCCCATCTTCCTGAAAGGAAGAATGGCCGGGATCATTGATTTCGCAGCGGAGGACGACGGCAAGACATGGAGCGATAGCGATATAAACTTGGCGAATCTGGTTGCAAGCACCTTATCGGGTGTTTTTGAACGGGAGGCCATGGGACGCCGGACTTCCATCGTTGAAAACTCTCCCCATATCATCTTCTACGCTGACCGCGACGGCAATCTGGCCTATGCGAATCCGGCTGCGACAGCCGTCACCGGCTACACAACGGCTGAAATCAAAGCGGGCGGACTCGCGCTTTTGTTCGATGAGCAGACCGTGCGCGACATACGAGAGATATTTATTCCAAAGACCCTGCTGCACGGCAAGGATCGCCACCAGGTTCTCCTGATGTGCAAAGACGGCCGCAGGCGGGTTCTGGAGATGACAAGCTTTATCGCGAAAGATGAAATTCTCGCCGCCATTGCCATAGATTTGACGGAAATACGCGAGCTGGAATCCGAACTGCACAAGGCGAAAGAACGAGCCGAGCGCACCAGTCGCGCCAAGAGCGAATTTTTGTCGCGGATGAGCCATGAAATGCGAACCCCGATGAACGCGATAATCGGGCTGACC
>Ga0123357_10002043_pt1 | contig 22148 bp, 7 predicted proteins | sample TergutEmb28metaG_FD_89873 | JGI IMG/M metagenome (GOLD analysis project Ga0123357, IMG submission 89873) | Embiratermes neotenicus P4 segment gut microbial communities from Petit-Saut dam, French Guiana - Emb289 P4 | ecosystem: Host-associated > Arthropoda: Insects > Digestive system > Gut ... | reverse complement strand
TTATATAAGAATTTTTTTAGGTTAAGGTGTGGTGTTGTTGGGTTTTAATTTTTTTTTTTTTTTTTATTTGGGCGCACTGGTCGTTTTTTTTTTTTTTTTTAATATCTGTCGGCAGTGCAATTAATAAATCTAGTTAAGTGTATCCTGGCAGCGTATTTTTGATTAACCGTAATGTTGCATTTTGTCGGCTGATTTATGCGTTTTGGGGCGTAATTCGAAAGGATCTGGATGCATTAATTGAAAACGAGATGGCGAGGATAAATCATAAGCATACCCCATTGTTGTATAGAATTTATTGACGCATGTTTTTTTATTGTTGGTCTTTTTTTGTCATGTTGTAAAGAACTTCCTACTTAAGTACAAATTCTGTGTACGTTAAATTTCCCGTATATCACCCCACAGATTCTCAGCCACATTATATTTTCAGCTGCTCATTCACAAGGAACATTTCAGGTACCACAATAGGACTGTTTATGATCTATCTCTGTATCCAATTTTGCTCTTTGCTCTTCCGCCATGTGTTTGTTAGTCACTGACGAAAATTCGAAGTATGGTGTTGGGGGCGGATGCCAGTATTATAACATTCATCCGAAGTTGTGTGCAAATTAAGTATTCCTGAAGTTGAAGTGGTGTGACGCACTCTCATCTTATAAACCTGTTTTCCCTCTTTTCAGGATTGAAAATATGCTAAAATTGGCGTGTTTTTAAATGAGCACTTCAAGTGCCATCTCGATACGGCACTTCTAACTTCAGAATAATAGACCTGATCAACTCCACGATAGTCTGTTGCCGGATAGGTAAAAATTTAATTCTGGGCGCCTCTGAACGTGAATCCATGCCTGTTGCCGAAAAATTTTACGGCACTGGCCAATATGTCCGTTGAATGGAATGTAACGGTGCGTATCTTGTTTTCGAATTGATCTGTGCCAAAGCCATAAAGAGGTAAAATTATCAATTTGCAACACGACATGGACTGTGTGTAAATTTCTACTGTACTGTATTTCTACTCCTCGCTTGACAGGCTTTTTGTTGTTTAATGACGCTGTCATTTACAAAGATTATGTGGCACCGATGGTAGATAATGAAATTAAAGTATGGAGCAGTGTTGTAATTAAGAAGCTTAGAAAATTTTGTGGTTGAAAAGCGTCTTGTGGTCACAGCGATTTCGTTGCTTGCCAGCCGTTTGGTGCCTCCACTGATCACTGTCTGTTGGGCGGCGTAACAGTAGATCGCTCATCGCGTAACATCCCACAAGGAGAAGATTCCAGTTTCAGAATGTAATAGTAACTCAATCTATAAGTTTGTCGCTGTTTGTAAGACCGGAAGGTTCCGTGCTCATAACAGCCAGCCTTTGGACCAGTTCCTGAGCCAAATGAATCCAGTCCGCACCGTTACGTATTCTGGTCACCACCAACAGTCCTCTGCGCCTGTTATTGAGAAAATGGCCTAACAATTTTATTATTTATTTTCGTTTTATTTTAAGAAACCCCTGTTAAAGAATGGACACCCTTGGTACTGTAAAAAAAAACAAGTTAGAAAGTTTACGCATGGCACTGCAATTTTGGCGCGTTCGCCCCCTTTTGTGTAATTTTCTCGAAAATCGAAAAAAAAAGGACGGGGAAAAATACATTGCGCATTAAGTATGTTGTTTATATTATAGTTTTCTTTGAAGCAGATTAAAGTGTTCGGCATGTTACGCTCGAAATGCACGCAGAAATGCGTGTATCTTCACGCAAAATGTTCTTTATTGGTACGACTTTAAACAAATTTGGTTGTGTGTAGATACGTTTTAGTAAAACGTCCCAGTACGCATTCTATAAAAATCCGTTTAGCCATGAAGCAACTTTTTTCGAACGGGCCGAAACTCCATGTAGTTACAAAATACATACATAAGTGTTTAAGAAGTCTTTGTTTAGGTTGCTAAATGTGTTTTCTTGTGATTGCAGCAAATCGATACAAACAAGGATGGCGTGGTAACAATTGACGAGCTAGTGGATTGGTGCTCCAGAGATGAACAAATTCTTCAGTCTCTGGAGACGCTGGATACCGTATTGTGATCCCAACATAGGTGCCACCTGCCGGCGGTGCGCGCGAACTAATTGTGAAAACGATGGCAGTGTATCGACTGTGGTGAATCGATATCGTACACAGATGGGGTTCGTGGAAGACGGTACTAAGTAGCGTATGTGGAGGTAACGTATGTTTCGTGCGTGGGTAATGTGCTGGAGCGTGAAGTGTATAATGTTGACATTCTGTTGGTGATGATTCTTTCGTATGTACACGTGAAATTACAAATCCCAAAATTTGCTAGCAACAGTCTGAAGAGAACATACAGCGATTCATCAGAGCCATCAATGCCGGGTCATATGTAAACACTTGTCCTCAGCAAGAGAAATATGCACAACATGAGTTTTGCCAGATCTTATTAACCCTTTGAAGCATTAAATTCATGTGTGTAATAAGAGAGCATATTTCGTCTCCATTATCTTATTTATAGAAATAAACGTCGCTTATACTGAGTATCATATTTAGAATTCTATAGACCAAATTAATAGTTTTTCACTGTTAAATCAAGTGGTACATTAGTTACCACCATACTTTTAAAGGGTTAATTTGGATCAGCTTGGATAACGTAGCTTTAGGAAATGCTTCTGGTTGTTTAATTTTGACAGATTTTGAATGTGATTGAAAATGTGTACAGGAGATTAATATGTCACCTTGGTTTCAGTATAGTACAAACTGTTAAATAAACAGTCAGTATATAAATTTTTAAACGTTATTTGGCCACAGCAGTAAAACAGTATGCGATTCAAGCTGACAAATATTGATCACAAATACTGAAAATAATGAAATCATATTTTACAGTTTTGTCAGTCGTGTGGTGTATTTCTTTGTGATCTTTCTATCAGCAAAATGTAACACTCTAGCTTCTGTTGCCTTAAGTTTTGGGGTGGAAACATATTTTAAGTATGTAAGGGTGTAATGAATATGGGAGAAGAGAAGGCATTGTAGAGGCTTTGAAGTGTTTGAAATTTATTGTTACTCCTAGTTCTGTTTCATAATTGTTATCACTCTGTGCTCAGATTGAACTTTAAGAAATTCTGGAAATCAGTGGGACCTTTTGCAACTGGGGTGATCTTAGCAACTAGGTACACATAGAACTAAATGATTTTATAAAGGATTGTCATTTGTTTTGTACAGAGTGTCCATGAAGTCCCATATAATTACTTGTAACAATAGTAACACTTTTGTTGTGCATAACTAATTATAAGCGTATACCCTATAAGAAAATGTGACATTTGGAACACTTTGAATCCAAAGGTGAAATTAAAAATGATGTTATCTTTGAGGTTCTTGTTGTGATGACTGTGAAGGTTGCTGACCCCTGGGGTATGACACATTGTTTTTTGTTAGATATTCACCCATGTTTTGGAGAAATGTACTGCCTCATCATCCACCTTGAAGATGAAAGCTGTAAATTTTTCCATGATGCTGATGAATAGCAACCAACCTAAAACATGCCACAACAATCTTAAAGTCACTTCTTGTCAAACCAGTTCGAGATTCTTACAGTAGAAGAACATGTAAGGACTTTATGAATATTCTGTATATGAGCTGCATTTTGTTAATATTGGCATTAATATTGGCCTGTACAATATTTTCCTTAGTCACAGAATGTCTGGTACATATTCTGTGAATATACATGCCCAAAAACTGTTGAGTATGTGACTGCAATTTGAAATTGAGAGCTTGTCTCACATAACACTGTATATTCTTCTTTTTTCTCTTTCTTAGACACCTCGATTTAGTGTGTGTCATGTAGTAGTCAGGCCTCTTTGTCTGTCTCTTTCTCCTACATGCTTCCCATGTTCTATCTTCCTTCTGTGTAAATTCTTTCTTAACCTGTTTCATCATGATCTTGGTCTTCCCCATGGTTGTTGTCCTTCTCGTTTCATGTTTAGAACCTACTCTGATATCTTTCATTCATCTTTAGAGTGAATCCATCCTCTGTTGTTTTGGTATATATTAATTTACCTTCCAAGACAGTTATCTTTAGATTTTCTCAAATTGTGTACAAAATTTTGAACTGTTGATGTTTTGCAGTTAGCATAAGCAATTCCACATACAGGGCACCATTATGAAACACACATCTGATTTTTGGCAAATTTATTACATCAAAACATGAAATAAGTTGTGTTGTGGGATTGTCAGACTTTATTTTCCTTTCCTTTCACGAAAAAAGAAATTAATTTTTAAATAATTAAAAACCTGAAATGAAAGTTTTTAAAACCAAGTATTGCCAAATAGGTATTTACTCCAGTAGGTTGTGATTTTTATGAGAGTGAATTTGAGTGACTCAATAAAACGTTAATGGGACCGTAATGTAATATGATTGTGGCTGTGACCAAGAGCAGTTTTGGTCATTTTTAAGTATTAACACAAGAAAGGTTCGTGAAGTCTCTGAAACAAGTAGTTGCACATTGTTTCAATAATTATTATATATAAAGTGAAGGTGTAAATATAATTATAATGGACATTTTGTAATTTCCCAGAAAGAGTTATTCTGAAAGAACTTCAGTTTTGGGGAATTTTATAGAATAAGACCAAACTGTAGTCGGTTTAGGAGCGTGGAAGAGAATTATTTTCAAGAAATGGAATTTTAATCAATGAAGCAGAATATATGATATTGAGGAGACATATTTTAAAGTCTGTCTTTGAATCTCGTTTTCTTCTTGTTAATCTTAATGAATAAACTGTTCAATTCTAGGTAGCTGTATTAGCCTTAGCATCTACATTATATATAGGTGCCGTGAGAATGTATTCCATTTTTATATTCCTTTTTTTTTTTTTTGTGGCTGCCATATTGAATTAAAATTCTGATGACTGGTTATAAGCATTACTAGAATGCTATCTTGAAATTAATTGTAAATGTAATGAGATAAGAAGTTTATTTGAACACAGTTATTATGTATTTAATTTCTGTGTTGAAAACAATAATAAGTTTGAATCCTGAAGTTTATCTAAGTGATATATTAAGTTCTCACTTCTGGTCTCACAGTAAAGCACTATTCAGCCTTCATTATAAAGACCAACCAGTCAGTGCTGATTATGGAAGTAATTGTTGTTTTGTGTGATAATTTACAGACCCACGAATACATATTTAGAAAAAACAAGGAGTTTTTGAGTGTTATGGGAGGTGGTATGTGTAGTTAACCAGTGTGCTGGAGTGGGTTCAGAAATACTGTAAGGTTAGGACTACATTCGTCTATATGTTTGGTCCTATGGTTTTGCTGTTTGATTCTTGCGTAGGTTATTTTAAATCCCATCAGTTTTCAGAATTTGGAGTGTGTCCAGGTAAATTGCATTTGTTAGCAGTAATCATCAAGGAAAATTAATATGGTCGCGTGATTACTAGAACTCCAATGTATAGATATGTGCGTGATTTTAAATCAAATTCTAAACTACCAATACTGTAACATGTTACAAATTTATTCTCACTTGTCATTTTTGTGAATCTGTGCTTAAAAAATTAGGATATTTTCTTGGTATGTTAGTGGATGATTTTAGTTTAGAGACTGTAACGCATGTTTGTTAGACATGTTTGCCAGAGTTTCATGCATGTTGTTACCACTTGTTGCTTTAGGGTTGCTGCTAAGTGAATTTCATTCAAACAGGACAAAATTTTGACAATTTTGGATTTTCTGATGGTAGTGATAAATTTTATAAGTTATTGCTATACATATGAAAATTATGTCATGTGTACAGTGTTTATGGAGGTGGATTCAGTACAAAAGCTCAGTTATTTTATTAAAAATAAAGTCTTGGATATACTATACTAATCTAAAAGAATACTGGGTAAATATATGTCAAAGTAAGTCTGTCTTAAACTCCATGCACCACTGTATTTCTATTCATTTGTGCCATTCACATTATGAAGGAAAGAATTCTGCATTTCTCTAATGAGGTAAATTACTTTGAAGGTCAATATTCTCACAAATGATGGTTATTTTATGTAAAAATACAGGTAAAAAATTATTTTATATAAAAATACAGGTAAAAAATTAAGTATTGTGTCTGGTTTTGGACTTCACCAGAATTATACAAGTATTTAAGCATCGGTAAAATCACTGATGTCGTCTCATACTAGACATGCAAGAGGTGGGTTTAACCTTTTAAAAGTACTTATCTGTCTAATACCTACCCAATTCCAAGAGAACATTGTTTTTGGAAGATTCCCAGGTTTTGCTGTTTCTCCTTCTGGTGAGAGCAGCATGTAGAAGAAGACAAGTGTGGAGCATTGGTGGAATAATACTGACAGGGGAGAATCAAAATACTTGGAGTAAAACCTGCCCAAGTGCCACTTTGTCCACTACAAATGTCAGGTGGATGAGTCCTGGAATCAAACCAGGGCCGTAGCGGTGAAAGGCCAGTAACTGACCACCTGAGCCACGGTATAGCCTTTTAAGGCCTGACATATATCTACATAATGTTTAAAAATTTGGCTCCTACCTCACGGAAAACATTATACCCCTATAACAGAAACTAACCAGTTTTTGTTGTTTAGGGAAATAATAATTGTTAATTGTGAGGCTCATGTAAAACACCTTAATAAACGGGGTGGGATGAAAGATGAGACCTGTGGTGTTAAAATAGATGGTATGTATAGTTAGAGTTGAATGTAACACTGTTAAGAATATTGAGAGTGAGGAAGAGAAATAGTGGTCGTCAGTGACTGACACCAGTTTTTACTTACTATTGGAATGTCAAAGCCTATATTGAAGCAGCTAGCTTATCACATATTGTGTTCTGTCACTGATAGTGGACTGTGCATTTGTTCCAAATACACTGCTTACATTTCCTCAGAGCTTTCATCATACATAAAAATCACATTGTTGTGCAATATGTGGCAACCCTGCACTTGTTTCTTTTTGTTTGCCTGTAACTTTAAATGTATTTGTTTCTTTGCTTTTTAAGAACAGAGCGTGACAGACAATCAGTTGCTTCACTGTGACAGTATTACAGAGGTCACATTTGTGTTTCTTCTCTAGATACACTCCTTGCTTTCACTTACTGCAGTTGCTGGTTTTGGTGTTAGAAAGTTGTATGTCTGCTGTTGTCTTATCAACTACTTGTGGTGGAAGGTTTCAAATTTTAGTAAATACAGTGACCCAAGGCTGTTAGTTTGTTTTAGATTGGCCATCTGGAGGTAAGTGCTCAAGAAAGGTTCATTCATTAGGCTTGGGCCCAACTAATGACTAATAGCTAGAAGTGAACAAGTGAACACTTGTTAACAGAAAATGTTGCCATTCATGTGACCATTACCTATAAGCTGCTATCCAAAAAATCAAATGCGGTAATGTAAGTGGGTTGCTCTCCCCTTTCAGTGGTGCCACATCAAGTGTCATGGTAAAATAGGTTACTATAAGTTTCTAGTGATATGACTGAATCAGGTCTTGCTCAAGAGAATACTACAAAGGCAGGCCCATTTGTGAGATTTGATGTTCTCGTACTGGTGCTAATGATGATGGCAGTCTTTTGTCACATGAAACCATGTGGATTGTTAAATAGCTACTGACATTTCAGAGTTGGTTGCTCTCTGCAGAGTAGTCCAAAGAGAATAAGTGCCAAGGGAATGGGTATTATATAGGGGAGGCCAGAAAGGTGATCACAGCAGCAGGCCATTATGAGTGGTGGTGCTATACAGTGGAAACACAGCAGATGGGAAAAGGTCACAAATATTTTTAGGATATTTCTCTTGGGGATTCACGTCCATTTTGAGTTGCTAGAATTTGTGTGTAGCTCAGTCACACTGCATGAGTTGAATCAAGCTGGGCGAATCTGAGGATCTGCCTTTGTAGCATTTAGTGAGCAGACTGGATTTCATTCGTGTACCTACAGCCTTAAGTTGTGCTCACATTTATGATACATGCATGTATGTCTACTGAACTCCTTAGTTATGTTTACTTCAAACGTATGGTGGGTTGACCAAAAGTAATGTACAATTACTGGCTAAGAAGTGGCATAAAAAGATGCAAGAAGTAGTTTCCACTAATAAAATTGTAATTATTAAATCAAACAACGTTCACAAAATGTTATTTGTGACTCTATATAAATTTAGAACAACTAAGTTAACAGCACAATAGGCCTATCAATGTCTTTACAAATTTATATCTCTGAACTTTAATATAATTTTAATGTTAATTGATAATGTCCAGTGGCATTTTCAATCTTAAGTATAGTGAGTATTTCAGAACTTCTTACTGAGGTTCTGACAATTATAAAGTTAAGATCATTGGCCCTATTCCCCGTGGTTACAGAAATGTGGGTATTTGAAGTTTAGTAATAGTGTATGAATTCATTGCCACCTGCATCCACACGTATACTAAAGCTGAATTCCAAACAGTCATACATCTGTGTTTTGCTAAGTTTTCCGGACATCAGCCTGCTTTGAGTTTTATGTGTGGTTTTACATGAAAGGAACTCTGCCTTCAAATTTCAGATACAGAAGGACACATTTCTTTTGGCTACTCATTCAGTAGGTAAAGTTAATATGGTCACGTGGAATATTTATTGTAAAAGTAATTGCATAGTCTAAGAACTTGTTCACAGAAAACAGCTTACTTTGTGTGAATCATTTTTGAACTTTAAATACCCATTGCTTCATAAGAGTTAAGAGTTAGACGATGTTCATATGTCCTTCGTGACTGGAAATTCCATGAGGAATAGATGTGTGAAGTAATGACAATGTCATGAAAACTCTTTTATGTCATATTGATTTATTACGTAAATTTATTGTGTAAATTTTATGTAAATTTTCCCCCACTTTCATAGAATGTTAGCCTTTTGCACACAAAGACTTAATTGTTCAGGCTAAGAGAATATCTGTTTAGTGAAATTCATATTTCCAACATAGATCTCTACAGAATGTATTAAAATCTATAATTTTATATTCTCTTATTAAATGAGACTTTACACTTTTTGAAATTATAAGAAATTTTGATTTTCTGCTTCAAATAAAAAGACTGTAAAAACAAAATTTGGTAAAAAACATTCACTACTTTTCAGATACATTTGGCATTGAAGCAGTTCATTAATGTTATCTTATAAATTAATGTTAAACAGAATTCTTAATACATATAATGGTAGAATGAATAAGATAGTAAAGTGACAATAGAGAATTTCATTTTAGGAATTAATTTTACAATTTATTGATTTTCTGCTCCTGGTTGTGAAGTTAATTTTAGGATGTCCCAGCATTTGGTGGATCATGAAGCTCTGAATTCTGTTATACTTGTATTAAACCTATGATGCCTGAAGAAAGGAAGATCTGGGTGACACAGGAAGTTGACAAATTGGTACTTCAGTTTCAAGCATGCATGATATCCTGTGCTTGAGCAATGGTCAGCAGCTCGGATGTTCACAGAGGAGATATGTTTCCTCACAAATTCATCAAAATAATATACAGTAACCTCTCAGTCATCCTGACTGTGTGGGGGGAGGGGTGTTTCAGTTTACTTAGATTACTTGGGAATCTGGATCACTGAGGGAGAAACTCCATGGTATAGGTAACATTCAAAAAAAATACTTGAGGCTAAAGTATAATTCCTTAGAGCCTGCACGTAACAGTACATGATGATGATGATGATGATGATGACGGTGATGATGACGACGACAATGACAACAACTTCTGTTGCTATCAGTTCAGTGTAATAGCTGAATAAGAGAGAAAGAGAGCTGCTACATTCAGAGAGACCATGTCCTCACTGTTGAGGAATTGAAGACTAGCTGGCTCTTCCCGCTGTACCCCTGCTACCAGTTTTGGAGTAAAAATTGTCTCAGATATCCCCCCTGTAGTCTGGTCAATGACTGAATCAGTGGTGGGGAAGAGGGGGTTGTAGTTGGCCCAAATTTGTCTGTATTATCAGGGGATCCTGTTTACAGGGCTCCAGATAACTGAGGGGCTACTGTACTGTATAAAGATTAATTTTTACTGCAAAATAAATGCACTGTATCTCCATTACAAAACTAACCAGTTAGTGCTTAAACAGCAGACTAATCCTTTTTTGAAATATATTTTTTTTAATTATGCTGGCAGGTACTAAGACTATATAGCATTGGTGTTACTGTGAGAATCATACTATATATATATATATATATATATATATGTACTGTATTGTCAAAGTGCAGAGCTTTCTAATGTTAAGCCTGATAGTACATATGTACATATAGTCACCATTGTGCTTTAAAGGATTAAGGGACAAACTCTTCTAAGTACTAAGTAAAACTTGGTTCATACCCACAAGAAGCATAGATCTATGGGCAGGTTTGCACATTCGTCTGAGATACATTTGGCACATGTTAAGATTTTTTGGTATCAGTACAAATGTTGTGGCACATATAGTTACCACAGCTCTATGAAAATTTTAAAATTAATTGTGGAATGAAACATAAACAATATTCTAGTCAATTCACAGAGAAAGAATTTAAGGTCTGGTTTTATATGGCAGTGAAAGTTAGGAGTGCAATTTTTGGAATATAATTCTAGTTATTCTGGTGAATAAGGATCACAATTTTGGAGGAAATTACTGCCTTCAGCATAAGAGAAGAAACGTTTACTGTGTATAGCACCAAGATTGAGGCAGCCAATTGCTCTGCCATGGTGGTAGCCTTCTACCACTCTATGTGTTGTCCTGTCCCAGGAGACTGCAGTATTAAGAGAGAGATTTCACCATTGCCCAGTAACTTATATGGAACTTTGGCAGATACATGCATAACACTCTCCTGATATTAGCATATACTAAACTAGTGTTGCGTAGTTCTTGCCTTTGTAGATAAAATTCGCGTTTATAAGGATAGACAGGTTATTTACACACTTCTATCATAATGTTGGTTGATGCTGTATATTTCATACATTCTAACGTTCCAACAGATTGAGCATAACCTCACCTCCCAGTCTTTCATTAGCTTTAAAATGTCCACGAATATACATACATAGGGGTTGCAGAATGGCTTGACACATTGTGCGACTTGATGCTTACCTTAGGGGGAGGTAACATTGTTCATATTAACCCTTTGTAGCCTGAGATTCATCTGAATGGTATTTAAAAATTTACTGTCTGTGTCACATGAACCATTACAATGTCACAGTAAACACACTGGACCTTTGTCACAAAGAAAAGTCTATTAATGCCACTTAGGAATATAACTGCTGTTTATTGTGAGAGTCACACATAACCCATCAGTAAACTGTGTAGAGAGAATGAAGACTTTTTAGTGGTATATTAGGTGGTACACATAATTGTCACTGTGCTTCCAAGTAAGTTCCCCACATATACTGTGATAAAATTGTGGAACTTCTTGATAATGTGTGTTTTGCTTAGAATCGACCTATATGCCAGAAATTCTATGTGGAAATTTTTTTATGAGTTGAATTCAGGCTGAGAACACAGATGCAATTATTTGGTTTATAGAAGGAACTTGGAAACATATAAGGAATTGATAAGCAATTGGTATGTAATTCATAGAAACTGCAGATATAATTGGAAATACCATGCTCTTTAAATGTGTCACTAAAGAATCAAATTCCACTGTGTGTTACCAACCAACAGATAAACATTAATAATGTCATAACAAGATTACTACAGTTAATGAAGTATTTCAGATCTTGTACTCTTGCTGTGCTATTTAACACACTGCTCTATAGATTACCTCTTTGTATATATACGGTTGGTCCAATGGTGGCTTGAGGGTAAGCTGAGTATTATAGGGAATGTAAGCTGCGGTAAAACTACCGGAAGTGGTCTTACACAGCCCGACATTCTAGCCCTTTGCATGGGTTTTGCATTGCAGTGGTGCTATTGTTTCTTGCCATTAGACTCAGAAGACAAAGATCTTTGGGATGATGGTACAGGCAGTGGTGTGCAACTGTAATATACATATTTAAGTTTGATTCACACATCAGAGAAAACACAAAGTGTATGCATTACAAAGTTCAGTTAATGCTCTCTAGGAAAATAATCACTGTTTATTGTGAGAAACATACAATGCACAAAAAATATTCTGTTGGCATAACGCCGGGTTTTTAAATGTTAAGGTAACTGGTACATTTAGTGACCACTGTGCAGTAGAGGGATCATTTAATGCAATAAGTTATTACCTGGTTTAAAGTGCACATGGACCTCTGTCTCCGAAGTTACCGTGTTGACATTGTACTGCTTGTTCTGCAACCTCATTAGCATGTATATCTTCGTAACTTTGAACCTAGCTATGAGTCACAATCCTATAGATTCGAATGTTACAACTAGATCGAGAGTAAGAATGTATAGATATTACGATATATTTATAAGAACAGGTTTTAATCTTAAAGAAATAACTTGATCGTTATGATTGCAACGAATGTGAGATGCCACTTCATAACGAGATTCTCATTGTCTTCCCTCCCCCGGCATCATTCACACTAGTGAAGTTTATATGAGATGATCACACTTGTTGTTGTTTGATATGTTTTGTATACAATTATATGAATTTCTTCTGGTTGTAATTATATCTCCTGTACATAATACACTCTGTAGATATAGTGCCAGTCCTAGGCAGACATTATTACAATTCAGTGAACTTTGTTTACTTCAACTTGTATTAAATAGTAAATGTAGGTACAGGTACTTACGGGTGAGACGGTATATTTATGTAATATTTCACGGAATATGTCATATACTTACATGACTTTTTCAAACAAGGCAAGATGCTGACAGAAACACGAACTAAATTTACATATATGTATATTAAGATATAAAGTTACCTTAAAATGTACTTGGAGGCCACTGAAGCATGAAATTCGTCTAAATAATATATAAAATTTCAATTTCTGTCACAGAGGAAACACAGTTTCCATTACAAAGACAAAACGGTTACTGCTGTTAAGGTAGACAGTCGCTGTTTATTGTGAGAACCACATGGGAAATGTAAATACGCGGTGCAGACAAAATGTACAATTTCTTTATTGGTAGTAAATCTGGAGACTTGTTCAGTTTAATGTGCTTTAATTATTTATTTCGGAAAGAGAGCTGGAAACAGAAATCCATTGTAAATATCGTGTCAGCATTGTGTTTTGTACATTTTAGTTTCATTGTTGTAAAGGTTAATTTGTGAAACTGTTACGAGATGACGTCGAGAATATGAAAACCTACCGTGTTCAATAGACCGGCTTACCTCTCAGGTTCCCAGGCGTGACCACCAAATGAATGATCCTGCTTTAGTAGTAATATAATTTTGTAATCCTCGACCATGTTCAGTAGACCGTCTTTCCTATCAGGTTTCCAGGCGCGACCACAAAATGAATGAGCCTGCTTTAGTAGCAATATAAATTGGTAATCCTATAAATTTACTGTGCTTTGTGGTATCACAATTGCTTCTTACGGAATACGGTGCCATGTTTTTTGGTATATGGTCTAAAGTTTCGGTGGAACCTTCTCTCGCCATGTTCAGGCTGGAAGATTTAGGTCCTCAAAATCGGGGCACCTATGGACCAGAATATATGGCATCATATCTCAGAACCGTGCTCTTATTTTTGTGTTTTATATTGTGCAAATTGTGCAAGGAACGCACAAAGGCGAGATCATATCCGACGTTTGTCCTAACGTTTGAACTTGAAAACTGCAGGATGAATTTTGATTGAATTGTATTGGTATGAATGTTATGCCAATGGAGGCCATCCAACAGCTGGCAATTCCTATGCCCTGCAGTTGGTAACAAGATCCATGGCTAATGCTTGATATTTTAGCGCGACTCCCGAAATTAACTAGTCATCGCGACGAATTTTCGAGGTTTGGAAAAATACGTATAATGTAGATGCTGCAGACCGTGTTTCTGTTTTATGGCACCATGCAGTATAGTAGTATGATCCAGCGTTCGAATTACTGAGGCCTCCATCTTCAGGGTGCGTTCCTTTATTTATGTGTTACTAATAACTTCCCACGAATGACTGCTGTGTGGCTGTTGAAACTTCTGAAGTACATGGCATAACCTTGTAAATTAGAAATCTCTACACTTCCATCAAGTTTTATGGTGTGCGTAGTCCCATTCTTTCGGATGGAGGATGTAGAGTATCTGAAACAATCTTGCTCATCACTTCTCTATTTAACACCGTACAAATCTCATAACGCTAGATCCAAGTAGTAGCCTTATGTAAGTTAGTGATGCATTCTTAAATTTCTTTCAGCAACTGATATTCGCTTTATATGCCCTACCCGACACTTCAAAGCCTGAAGTTCCTGTAAATAACATACATAACACTTTACGTTTCAATTCGTTCGTCGCAGTAAACACACCATTTCTCCACAGCAAAGACCAGATACTTAGCGCTGTTTAGGGAAATAATCGATATTTATTGTGAGAACCACACGAAACGGGCAACTGTGTGTAGTTTCCGAAGTTAAAACAGTGGGTTTAAGGGGGGGACTCCACGAGGTATTACACATATTGAATTTCTAGAGAACAGTATGTAAGGCCTCACACACAACTGTGAATCACACATACATGATTAGTGCTTTATTCGCCTTCCGAACGGTTGCATGCGGACAGTCCTGCACGATTCATGTAGACCTGTAGTTATTGTGTAATTCTTATCACTGTTTCTTGTAGACATGATTATCATGAAATGTCCGTACCTCGCGGGTGTGCGGCCGTTCGCTTGCTGGGATTGCGGTTTCGAATCCCGCCGGGGGCAGGGATGTCTGTCTCTTGTGATTGTTGTGTGTTGTCAGATAGAGGTCTCTGCGTCGAGCTGATCACTCGTCCAGAGGAGTTCTACCAAGTGTGGCGTGTCTGAGTGTAATAGTGAAGACTGAATAATGAGAAGGCCCTGTCCCACTAGGGCCTGTTGTGGCATAAAAAAAATGATAGTTCTTAAATTTGTCAGTAATTCGCCTAGCCATTTCCAGTAACTGGTCACTTGATTTTGCCTACTCACACTATTTATGTAAAAAATTGTATTCCGTGTTTCGAAATTCGTGCTTTAAATCGGTCTCTCTGCATAGTATTGGCTGCCACGAATTTACTAACGAATAACTTAAATATGTCCGACGTTCGTCCTCTGACGTTACACAACCGTCAATTTAGCCTTTAAAGACGAAACGTGTCGTATGTAAAAATCCAGCTCGTACCGCGCAGGAAACATTTTCCACCTCGGTTGTACAAAATCAGTCTGTGAATGTTGCATAAGGCAAAAGTCGTTGGTTTCGAGATCCATACACAACACACAAACGCAATGTGAGCACCTTGTAGAATTTTTGAATGTTAAACCTGGTGGTACGTACAGTAACCGCTAGCCTTTAAAGGGTTAAATAGCCATACTTACTGGACAGCCGTCAAAGAATCGTAATGGTTGATTACTTTTAGACGAGGCGTTTGTTTAGAAAATTATCTTAAGTTTGGAACAGAACCCGTGTGGTAGTTGTGTAGACCATTGTTCTACGACGAAACCGCAAAGCAAATGTAAATACTTAAGTACCAAATATGTGAATGTTTTTAATCTCTCCAAGAGTTTTCATGTTTATTCACCCTTAGCGCGTTTCATTTCTTTCTATTTCAGGATGTTTGTCCTGCCTTAAAAGTGTTTATACGTAACTACTTTGAATAACGGTGATTTTGAACTGAAGACAATTAGACTTGCCATTACGGGTTTCGGTCTAAGACGTTTGCAACGTGAGCAGCATATTTTTAAAACTGATGTTGAATTTATGTGTTTAGATAATACGTTCTAAACGTTTACGAAATTGAAGAAGTTACGTATATCCCATCCTCCTTTAGATATAATTTAATTATCTGTTCATCGTCGTAATATTTTGTTGGTCAAGAAGCCCTTATGGTGATAGATACCGGCGAAGTTATCATCCTAATCAATAGATAGGTTTGTTTGGATGTTACAGGATGACGTGTAGTGCATTTCTAGCTATGAATAATCGAAGAAACGTTTTAACTCAGGTCCCCGCCATGAAACCTGAGTCGTGCAAAAACCATGAACGGTGAAGAAAGAGTCGCAATGTTGACTAATCTAGCACATAAAAAGCAGTAGCAGTTAAAAGGCTACGGAACAATGGAAGTACGATAAACACTGCAATGTGTATATAACTCGTATAATCACATCTGATTCGTTTTGTTTTGCATCAGGGGGGGAAAAAAATGCTTGAACGTTCTACGTTATTATATCCTAATACTTTCTCTTGAGGAGCCAAATGGGTGAAAATGTTTGATTACTTAAGTGTATTATACGAATATTTTTTTGTAAATCGTATTCTGAATTTTTATCGTTTGCTCCTATCTGCAGTGTAACAGATAATCAGAGACTTATATAGAGAATGTAAGTAAATAAATGAGCAGTGCAAATTAGAGTTCCTGGAACTCTTTCGAACTTGATGTCTAACTAAAGATTAGCCTATATAAAAGTGCAGTTCCTATCTCGCAGAAAGCATACCGCATCTCCATTTAGTAACTGAAGAAGATGTAAGCGTAGATTTAATTTTTTGCCACCCATGCAGTACAACTGAACGCTGTCATTTATTTGACATTCAAACTTCCACGTGACATGTTTAGATTTCTTCTCCAATTTTCTTGCAGTTAATTTTTAACATTTTTAAAAATTGCCCGAGTGCAAGCTGTAAGAAATGCTTTCTGTCAGATGAATCTTTAAAACTTATTTAACCTCAAAGTTTTGTTGTACGTGGGTCCTAGTCGTTGTCCCCTAGTTATTCCCTTGTGGTCAGAATGTTTCTGCCTTTTCTGTAGTTCTTTTCGTTATGAGGTCTTCTCGTTATCGACATTTACTACGAGTATTTATACTGTTTCTGAATTATCTTTGTTATTTTTAGTAATGTAACATGAATTTATTTGGTGGTGGTTTTGAGGGACTTCGCTCCATGTAGTAAAGTTTGTTCCGACGTTTCAGAAAAACCTACTGCCTCAGTCTTCAGAGATAAAAACGGCATCCACCAGAAACAGATTCATTTACCCCGAAGATGGAGACAGTGCGTTTCTCCGAAACGCCGGAAGAAAATTTTTCTCTACGGTTCATAAACTCCCGAAAGTACCGCTATTTTAATAAAAGCTGTGAAAGCCTAAAAACTTCAACTTTTGAAGAACTGCTGTTTGTATGTGTTTATCTTGTACATAAAACTGTTATTTCTATAAATAAGTTATGTTCAGTTATGTTTGTGATGACTTTCTAGGTTAGTATTTCAAGAGGTAATGTTCTGTGTGAACACACAATAGCCTGTGTTTGGACTGTACGATGCATAGTTATGACCCATAGGCTGTGACTATGAACATTAGGGCGATTATCGATGGCGTGCAGTGTTGCTGGACCTTTCCGTCTGTCAGGACTACTTAGTTGATCACCTAGGTGCCTACCTACCTACTTACCCGAGAAGGGAAATAATCCATTCCCGAAATGGCATGTTTACGTTTTTGTATTTTTGAAACACCAGAAAATGAACAAAGTCCAAAAGCTAGGTAGTCCTGAATGTCATACATCATCGTGAAAATCCGATACAATTCTTTGCTTCTGTTCGAAAACACGCACGTTTATCTTTTTTTGTCACTAAAGTGAAGCATGCAAAATTTGGACCCTCAATTGTGTACATTTAGTCATTAAATATATTTACAAATACACAATTGGCTAAACTGAATAAAATTTTAATCCTGGTTTACTGCAGGACTGGATTAATCTTGCGCAGTATACCATCCAGTGGCGATCTGTATATACCACAACGCTCCATCGGTTTCGAAAAAAGAGCTGGTAATTCTTTGACTAGCTGCGCGACTGTCGGTTGCTTAAGAAAGAATATGCTGCATGGAGTTCTCTTCCCGCCACTGGACCAGCTGCAATCCCTAATTGAAAAAATTCACAAATATCATTCCTCAAGCAAATAAACGTGAAAATCTTTGTTCCACGAATGATAGTCGGTTTCAGGTCGAGATTCCAAATCGAATGTAATGTAGGTGTTTAATGCAATACACAAACATAACAAACAGAAAACCTAGCAGTAATCTCCACTAAAATGTTTACTGGGGTTGATCCTCAAGATAAACACTGTTTCAGAGGAAACATGTGATGTGTGTTTTCGAATATTTGGTGTAACATATGCAGTGTGGTTCCTGGGGGAAACCTGGAAAACATCACTTGTATCTGGTTAAAATTTCGGTCTTTACAAGTGCACAGATTTTGCAGTAAGTTTAAATTCTGAAAGCTGATTGAAATTAAATTGGCAGGACGAGTTCATGAAGTGCACTTTTAACGGTTTCGTGTTAAAGAAAAAGTTATGCACTTTAAATACGATTTACGATACCAAGCGGTCTATATCCACTGCTGTTGCGTTGCTTGGCTGGCGTGGAATTCGTTAAGCTGTGAAAAGAGGTGCCACGCAATGAATAATAGAAATATGTTGCACGAGAATGTGTGTTCGAAGATGATTGTAATAAATAACCAGTACATTTCTTTTAAGCTACAGGCAGTAAAAAACGGGCTTTTTCGATACTTTTGCTTAGGTATGCCATTAAATTTGTTGAAAAATGAAGTGTAATTAAGGAGATGATAGCAGTGTAAAGCGAAAATTTTGAAGACTTTACGGATTTGAGTGTGAGAATGTGAGCTGTAAATCAAGATCACTTATTGCAGCAATAAGATGCTAATTATCCGACCATACACAACATTTAGATCTAGCACAATAATATTTTGTTATCCACTAGTGTATGGTAAAAGACTATTGTATTAGATCTATATGTCGTGTTTGATCGGAAAATTAGTACCTAACTGAGAAATACACAACGGGATGGTGTCATCCAATACTGCAGCAATGTATTTGTTAGAACCACACTACATAATGTCACTTTGATTTATTTATACCTTGTGGCCTGTAGCGACCACAACACCCTTAGCGATATTAGACCTCATAGGCCTACTTAAAAAGTACAACTTCACTGTAAACTACAAACATTTAAATGCAATACCAAACATGTATATATTATATCATTCACGGTACTCACTTTAAACTCTACAAATTGCTTTATGTATCTTTTATTTGTGGAGTAAACTGACGCAATGTACTAAGGATATGATGATTATTATGTTGTACATTACGTATTTGTTAATTAAATTTGTTACATACTTATTATTATGAAAATTAATAGGATAGGAGGCTGTTAACGGATTTGTGGTATTTGTAAAATACATGAGGAATTTTTTACCTTGAAATATTTTTGCAAGCTTTGCTATCGATAACTTTAGTCTCAAAATTGAACTCGGAATCATTTTCTCGGTTTCGAAGTTACGTTGGACTGTGTTCTCAGTAGACGGATTCAGTTAACACAATTACTGTCTATGTCCTTAAGACCCCTTTTTATATGCTTCTGCTCTCTTTGTGCAGCGCTCCCAACAGATTTCTTCCCTACAAGTTTTCGGGCTGAAACGTAGTATGCAAATTCCCAACTTCGCCATGCCTGTTACATGTTCCACCACGTCATCCTTGATATGATCATTGTTATAATATTCAGGGAAGAGCTTACATTTGTATGATTTTTGGGTATAATTGAAAGAATGCAAGTTCTAATAAGTATGCAACATATTTAACATACTGTGATTATAAGCTGCAAGTGGATCGTAGTGAATAATTAGATTTGTTGATTTTTTCTTTGTTATCAGTGTTGAAGTGTTGTCAGTTGGTGCTGTCAGCACTGTGTCAACGTTTCTTGTAACAAGAATAATAAAATACAGTGATGCAGTACGTGAAAGATAACTCACTATCTTCGGTCAGTAAAACATCTGGCACAGACTCAGCTGCCCACAATAACACGTTGTATTCATCTTAATTTTATTTACTTACATAATATTGAACTCGATTTGTATATATCCAAACATGTAAGATACTGTTTATGAAAACTAGATTGATCTCGTTAACATATATTCTGTCGATTTCATTTTATAGAACATGTTTGTTGGTATAGAGACTATTATAGATGTTAAGATACTCGCATTTTTATTTACATTTTATTGTAGTAATTTATTGCATTTATTATTAAACATACTGTGTGTATTTTCTCTACAATAAAGACGATTTTTCGTCTATTCTACCGTTCCTTGAGTAGAGTGACCCATTAAAATATTGAAGGTACATTATGCAGTTAAACACGTGTTTGCATGCTGCAGATTGATGAAAATCAGCCTGGTAATAACAGTTTTGTTATAAACTGTAACCCACGAAATCCTAATAGAATTCTAACCTTCCTACAATTGTATGTAAAATAACTGGATTACACAGTTAAGGGTTTTAATGTTTTACGAAAATTGAAGCGTATGATTTGGCAACGTACTGGCTGTATTCAGCCTCGATTTTCCCTAATCACGAGGTTGACTTCGTTTCTGAGGTGTTATTAGAGAAGAGTGTTAATTATTTACGTATTAATTATCCTAGTCTGTCCGAATGTAACAAATGATAACTGCCGAACTTATTTTCATTACGTTTTATGTGGGAGAGCTAAAAATTTGTCGAAACGGACATTTTACATGAGCACCTACTTGCATTTTCGCTCATGTGGTAACTCCTTATTGGGTCGAAATTTTTTTCCAACACAAAACCAGAATTACACGCACATTTTATGTGGAATACACACTTATTACGACAGGTAGCGGGCACTTGCAAACGCAGTATTGAACCTTCGGGTTCCATAAAATGCGGATAATTTCTTGACTAGCTGTGAAACGGTTAGCTTCACAAGAAGAACTCTGCTCCATGACGTAAGTACTTAAGTAAATAAGTATGCACATTTGCTATAAGTTTTACGATTTTGCGAAAACACAAAACAGATGGGGTTGGTATTCTGTGTCGTACTTAACTGTTGGGCTGAGTTTGTGAAATTTTATACAGGATACCTTTGGTCGTCATTTTTAACGTTTCAGTAATAAAAATAGTGTCGCTGTACTAGCTATACAGGAGAATTCGTGACTGCAAAGGATATGTGAGATGTTGCAGGCAGAAATCACGAAATTCTGAACTTCGCAGATTTATGAAGGCATACTCATGAACAGCCGAATAACAGCTTACAGTTTACCAGCCCTTACATCAATTTCTGAACGTTAGGAGACACCGGGGATTACAGGTTCACAAACAAGGACATTCCACGCATTCTGGGGCAGCTAATAAAATTTTTAAAAACGGTACCTTCCGACAGATTGCTTTTAAGGGTAAGAGGAATTATATTAGCGAAAAGGGAAATCAGGAAAAATTTATGATCTATGTGAGGGTTATATGGCCATGAACACCTTAAAGATAGCTTCGGGACTTTTTTTTTTTTTTTAATTTCAGTCGAGACCCGCGTATTGCTGTGAACTCCGTGAAATTAACAAAATTACCAAGCAGGCCTGTCAAGTGCGCGTCGCTATACAATAACACGAGGGAGAGTCAACTGAAATCCTTAAAAATTAACTCAATTATATTACAGTATTGAAGGTTTTAATTTAAGTCATCCTCGTATCAACACCTCGGGCTTAAAAGTTTTTGTCATCTAAGGTGTTATCTGCATGGATTAAACTGATCAAGTGGAATGTGATCAAGTAAGTAAATGCATTAAGAAAGTTCTGACATTAACATACTCAGTTATAAATTTAGCGAACATGACAAAATTCAAATGATTATTCGTCATAGCCGATAATATGAGTTTGCGTTTACATCAAGCGTGCTGATAACGTATATCGATGAGCTAACAGCACGATATCAGGTAAGTACGAGCCTAAATTATGTAAATTATGATGAGAACGTCCATTTTTTTATTATAATATTTAATCTAAGGAGAAAGGCGGACCGCCAGTCACATCTCCACGTTGAAGATACTAATGCCAGAATGTTCTACATGTTTCGGCCTAAGGTGGAACGTCAGATTCCTTTAGTTATGCTTACAATGCACATGTTTCCGTGAATATTGTGATTGTGTTGTTATATAATAATGTCACTTAGGTAGAGGCCAGTTGAAATGTGCTGGCATACGCACAGAAACCAGATTTCGTCTTTCGGCGAAACGGACGGATCCATTTAAATAGGCGGGGGCGTCAGTTCAGTCGACTACTGGCATCCGAGGTGTGGCATCAGCGGTAGTAATGCTGG
>Ga0123357_10002042_pt1 | contig 22152 bp, 12 predicted proteins | sample TergutEmb28metaG_FD_89873 | JGI IMG/M metagenome (GOLD analysis project Ga0123357, IMG submission 89873) | Embiratermes neotenicus P4 segment gut microbial communities from Petit-Saut dam, French Guiana - Emb289 P4 | ecosystem: Host-associated > Arthropoda: Insects > Digestive system > Gut ... | reverse complement strand
TAAACATCGCTAAACTGTTGTCCAGTCAGTCCTTACTTAATGTTTGTTGGCAAAACATACTCGTAGATAATGAACTTTTAAAAATGTTTTTTCTTGAAACTATTTTTACAATTATTTACTTTATTTTTTAATTATTCGTATATTCATTTTTCCCATCGTCAGGAACAGCTAATGAAAATATAAAAGCCTGTTTCACGTCATACATGAATGCCGACGATTACTGATCTCCATAACATTGTAGCTGATCATGCGATGTATTTGCACCTATTTTAAAAGAAAATTTTTGCACGATGGTGGCTGCTGAAAATTTTGTGCCCCATCTGCTGAACAACAATCACTAAACAAAACTTTATAATTCAAAACATGAAACGTAATTTTGCTTAAGGTTATCACATATTAGGGGGATGGATTCGAGGGCACTGTAAAAATTCAAGCAGCATCAAATGCGTTGCTGGAATTATTCACGAAACGTGAGTTCCATATTTGCTATAAACATTGAGAGAAACACCGTGAAAGGTGTACAAATTCCGAAAGGAATTATTGAGGCGGTCAGTGTCGATATGTAGCTTAGGTGAATCTACAGTTGTTATTTTGTACCAGGTTGTAAATTACGGCTGGCACTTGGAATGTACGTTATACAACTCAACCTGATAATAATACAGTATGCTAACTGCACAGTTTTCCTATGCTCACATATTTTGCATTCTCCTCTACAATAATAACACAATACTACCCGCCATCTCTCCCTCTCATTCAATCCATTTCAAGGTTATTCCTGCACAGTACACACTCACAGAGAGGCCTGTCGTAATGTCATCCCCCTAACTGGCAAAGCTGTTGTAATGCTGCACGTGTCAACTGCTTAAATACTGCGAAGATTATAACGCTAAGTACAGTCATGTAAACATACAAATTAGTACATTCTTAACGTTAGGTGGCAAACGATGTCACAAATTAACAGAATTCTCTTACCACCTTTGGAATAAATACCTCAAGGCGTAAGACAAGTTGAGGGATTCATATTGAAACTTAATATGCTTGATATTAAAAAGAAACTGTAGAAAGAAAAACTAATGTGGAGTTTTGTTGGAAATACCTGAAGAAATTGGACCGCCTGAGAGGCTACATTATACGAAGGGAAAATATGAAAGCCGATACTGAAAGAAGGGAATACTTGTGTGGGCTGGATTTATTGGGTATAGGAAACAAGAAAGTAGTGGACCCTTGTGAACACGATAATGAACTTTCGGGTTACACAGTGCTGAGAAATTCTTTTCCGTGTGAGGAAGCATTAGAATTCTCAAGAAGTACTCTGTATCATGGAGGCTGTTTTTTAAATAGGAAACAGCAAACCGATGCTATAATAAGTGTGTTTGTTTCTTCTTCTTCTTTCTATTTCAGAAATATCACGTTATTTTATGTATTAAGTAGACTTTTGTTGGGTTCAATGTGAGATATTTCTCTCCTTTAAGCCACTTAGTACAACCAAGACGTTGTTTAGTTGCATTCCTATGTCACAATTTTTTGTGAACAAGAATTCAAAGATAAATCTGAGGACAAAGTGGATAAAGTATTAAACAAAACTGTAAAAATATACGACGTAGAAATTGCAATTTTTGTAAATAAAGCAAAAGGATTCTTATGTGAAAATATAAAAAGAGTCAAATTATAAACTGAAGGATCAACGTGGTAAAACAACAACTACCTTGGGCAATTTAATGTGTGGCAAAAAAATGCAGAATTACAAAACTAGAAAATTATAGCACGAAAACGAAGCTGATACTCAAAGGGCAATTTGAATTCCCAAGAAATACAAGCAGCTAAATGAAATAATTAAAACTGTGTTAGGGGTTGCAAGACTGGACCGCTAAAGAACTCTTAATATCGGAAAGAGACTGAAAACAGGCAGGATAGTGGAATGTTTGAAAGCACATCTAAAAGCGTGGTTAGGTCAGCTGAAAGTAAATGAAGCGTATCGATTGTTAATACTGGCTCTTCAACAAAAGCCTGAGGGACGAAGAGTTATAGTAGAAACTTCACGAATATGAAAGGACCAAAAACACCCCGAAATTTAAAGGAAATTCTTCTAGGTCTTAATTATTACAATATAGTCAATAAATTGATAACAATAAATCAGACGAGGCCATCCCGAAGCGCAGGACGAGCACTTAAAACTGATGAAGGGAAATACAATCTAAGGAGTACTGAAAGAATTACGGGGCACTACATTACAGTACAGACAGTTTTAACAATTCACTTCTGGTTCGACTGAAATGTATACGGGGTTTCAACACATTTTTGTTTGAATGTGTTAGTTTATTGAGTCATTTGGAGTCAACGTGTGAAACTGTTAAGGAAAAAGCGGAACTCAATTTAAAAATTCCGTGTCATTACATGGGAACCATCACAACTTCCTTCATTCTTTTGTCACACAAAGTTTGCTTCTTTACATAAAGGCTGGAGTCCCACTGTCAATAGGAGACACGATCTTCTGTTGTACTTATCTTTGAACAATACGAATTCTGTTATTGATTTTGGTGCTGCGTAGTGGGCATAGGAATCGGCGGAACAGAAAGAGAAATGGACGGATCAAAGAAGCCGGTAGTTTAAAATACACAGTGATAAATAAATGAGAGCAGTTTAAATTCAGCAGTTAAAGTAGTTAAGGAGATGAGGGCCAGTAATTTTATATATTTTTTGTTAAATGGCTGGTACTGACAAATGGGGTGAAAACTCTCTCACTTTCTGGGCAATGACCTTATTAATAACTCCACGCTTAGGTCATCATTACTAACAGACAAAATATTAAGAACTGAACAAATGTCTCACAGTCGGTTTGTTCTTGATTAACGTAATCGAGAAGAAAAATCTAATCTCGTATTTCGAATCACTATTAAAAACTATAAAGTTTTTTCTTTCTGAAAAGAACAAATCGCAGTTTAATAACTATTTCCAGCGTACATATCTACACTAAAGAAAAACCAATAGGCACATGGTAATGAGCTTCATAAAGCCAGAGGTTTTACACAAGAATCGATCAAAGTAAAAAGTATTTAAATTCTAATAATATGTCTCTTCAAATATTAGAAAACACACTTGGAAGAAAACGGAAATTTCTAGGCATCACATTCAGGCCACGCACTTCCTCCTTCGTACACGTTTCTAAACTCCTCCCGACAGTCAAGTTTTGTGTTGTCTTGGAACTTTTTGGAAAGCGTGGTTTATTGGACTGTTAAAGATCCTTCAGAGGAAGATATTTCTTGCATCAGTCCTACATTTACAGCAGCAGAGGCAGCAGGTCGTACAAAAACGTGAAAATCACCTACCAAACTGCACGGTCTCATAACCCAGATTTCGCTTCTCAAATTCTTATCTTAATCTCGTGTATCGCTCCTCCAAAAGATACATCATAATTGATGCTCAAAAATAAGAATATGAATAAAGACGTTTCTGTGTGTTTCTTTTTTTAATTCTTACTTAGGCCTTTCATACGGATTAGAATATAAGCAATCTGCTTGCTAAAAACCTGCAATACAGTCAGCATGAATTACGGCACACTTCCGATGTATTCTCAGTAAAATGTACAAATTTACGCCCGTTACATTTGCCACGTCAGTCCTTATGTAACTTCTTAAGGTACGATGTGAAGTTCTACAACCTCTTAAAAATTCAAACTTAACCACCTTAAAACAAAAAAGTAACACTTCACATGCGTATTCTCACATTTTGTGGGCCACACGCTAAATACCTAGCGCAGCGTATAATATCTCAGTTATTGATGTTATTCTCGAGACGCTATCAATAATTGAGAACTAGCACGGTCAAAGTGAAGGACTGTTATGGAATACTGGAAAAGAATGTGGAAGGAAAGTGTTGGTGCTTAACATATTACCCCGTAAGTTTCCTTGAGGGCCACGAAAAACAAAAATGTATCCCTGTAAACCGCAATCAATTCATGGGGCACTAATTATCGCATCATTTAATGCTATGCAATCATTATACTCACTGAGAAGTTTGTTAAAAATACATTATCAACACACAAACCGCTGTAGGAATTGTAACATTCACAGTGCTGCTGATCGCATATCTTAGCGCAAGTGAGATTTAACTTAAACTTCTCAACATAAGAAGTAGGAGAATATTTCTAAACTTTAAATACCACCACTTGTAACTTTATCCCATCTGCAAGATACAACTGAGGACTTCATGATGATCACGAAATATGTATCAAACAAATGCTTAAATTTGGTAACAGCGACAAAACGTCTAGTCCAATGAAGCTACGGAAAATTTTAACAACTGGATATTATTGTTCTCTAAAACAGTCAAGGCATTTAATGTCCACTTTTCAGTAGCTAATTGGAGAAGAAACACATTTTTAAAGTAAAATATTAATAAAACATTCGTCAAGTTTTTAGGTATCAATGTTAATAAAAATCCAACTAAATGCAACAGTATGCAGATACATATTTACTGCAAAATCACTCTACATGTTTCGGGTGTCACAGCACCCATCATCAGGTTCTTTAAAGCTGTAACCGCAATCTCCATTTCAGGTCATAATATCGGTACAGGTACTTCTCTCCAACGTGGCCTGGTTTGTGCTAGTCGTGTGGTAGGTACCAAATTGGCCTGTTCGGAAATGGTTTGTGCGGGTCGTGTGATGTTTTGTAAACAAGGACATATTACACCGTTATTATGAACTTCATTCAGTCATTTGTATTTCAAGTGTCAAACATGAATAACAAATTTTAAGAGTAATATACAAAAATATTTCCCTCTTAGCAGCAGTGCGTTTTCAAAATTTTATTCACTCTAGTGTCACAGAAATTTCTCCGTTATACAAATTTATGTGGTCTACGTTCAGTGTAGTAACCTACTTTCTGTTTTACTTTTTACCTTGTGTATAGAGTTGCTATAATGAACTGTATTTGTTTCAAATTGTGGGTACACCTGGGCACTATTAAACACAAAACTTCCCTTCCTGCTACATCGCCGCTCATTGCTCTGGTCACACTGCTGCTGAACTGAACTGGTACATAAAGCAGCTACAGTTACATTCAACAACGCGCACATTGCTCGAGCGATAAACACTAGGTGCCAACAATAAAGACAAAAAGAAAGAGAAGGAAAATACCTTCCTCTGCCCAGTCTGTTTATATGACGAAATGAAAGCTTAAACACCTTGAATTATGAAAAGCTATCTTATCAATCTTCATATTTTAGAATATTATGCAGGAGGCGAAACAACAAAAGTATCAGATCTGAAAATTATGGACATGTGAGCTGTGGTTGATCTCAGGGCCAAAATTCAAGAATAGATTAAGATTAACATTCAACAGCTTCAATAGTTCATAGAAATGAATTACAATCCTTCTGCTTCTGAAAATGCGAGTGCAGAAGAATGTGGTTGAAAATTCGTATATTTCAGGGAACACAAAGTTTAGAAACTTCAAATTCAGGCCTCAGCAATAGTGCCGGGTACGTTTAAAGTAACGTAGCGGTTAAAGAGCTTACTGTAACAATTGCTCTCATTTTAACCTAACTACGTTAAGGCAATAAATTTTACGTAACATTTCAAGTCTTCAGAACTTATTACACCGTGTGACGTAACACAACAAATGCATGTGGCGCCACAGCCCTCAGCAGGAACACAGAAGGTCACATCACGGTAGCAAGCAGCACCAGCGGCACGTGACTGTCCTCATTGAGCACAACAGTTGACGTCTTCATTTACTTCATATTTGGTTGATGTGAATAAGAGTCTTCAAACGGTACACAATTAAAATGAACGGTTATCAGACATTTGGATCCAACGTGTGAAATTGGCAATTAAAATTGCGAAACAAATATTATAAAACAACCCTATATTATTCCATCGCCACAGAATATTACCTTCTTTGTATAAGTTCCTGTGTCCTACATCCAATGAGAGACACTTCCTGTATTTTCATTTCTTATTTCTAAATGTTACAAGTTACTTATTGATTTTATCTTTTTACGGTTAATATCAGCTATGGAAGAAAAGAAAGGCGGATCAATTTCAATTTTTTGACCCGAAGCAAAACGGGAAGTATTTTACAAACATGATTTTCTGTTCCATTCATGCAAGTATGATTAGGACAATTGTTGTGTTTCTTTCACGAATGTCACGCTGTAAACAGTCTTTACCAACGTGCAGTTTTGTATTGAATATCGCTTCGGTATAACGCTGCAAAGTTAATATTTGATAGCTGCACATCGGAAGGTTGGCAGTATTGACCCTTCTGATGATTTGTATGGCATTAAATGTTGTAATTTATACTGTGTTTTAAAAAACAATCAGGTAAAATAACTGCGAATGTCTAATTTACTGACGTCTCAGGGGAAGTTTTGTGTTAACAAGTACACAAATATTTCGAGATCCATGTTCAGTCACTGGAGTGACAGAAGTTATGAAATGTAGTGTAACGTAAAGCCTAAGAGGTATGAGGTAACTTGGCTACTCATGAAACCTTTATTGGCGGTCTTTATATGATCTGTTTAATGACTTTCATTCGGAATTACATTATCCAATATAGAATAACTCGTTTTCTTGAGTTTTGGAATACGTTCCATCCGTTTTACCTGTCATTTTCACCTTATACCCCTCTCAAATAGACACATCTCAAAATAGTAGCCTATCACAAATCACACGGAACGTTACAGCAATAACAGTGTCCAGCCCTGATAACAAATTGACAGCAGAGCGAAGATGACGAAGGCGAAACCCATTACGGCGTTTCGCGTTATTACTAAAGATGACGTCGAAGTGTCCTACAGCATGTTCTACAGACATAACAATGCGTTTCCTTCATAATCTAATTTTATGGCCATCTGTAAAGTTTTCGTGCTGTGTCAGCTGTTAAATAACAAACTTTCTGTCACGGAGTGACCAAGTTTGCATTGGCAATCAATAATTCGGATCTTTAGAAAATACTATTTTTTCTATCGACGTCTTAACACTGCCAATATAAAAACGTCACACCTTGTCACACTACACGCAAAAATTTTAAATTTCGCAGTGTTTACGACAATAGAATAGTACATACAGATTTGAAAAGGGTGACTTTATATGTGATGGACAGCTGTTTTTTCTGATCAGGTCAGATACTCTATTCAACCCGAACCTTGATATGTACTATTCTAACATACAGTTTATAGTAACGTGTTGCGAAATCTAAAGGTTCCTAAAATACTCGGCTCACACAATTGCACAGACACCGTGAATGGCCAATTGTGTTCATCTACAATGCGGATCCCAACTCGAACTTCAACACCACACTTTAACAATTACTCCTAAATACCCGAACAAACATCAACAAGTAACACGGTAAACAGTTTTATTTTATATAGAGCAGATAAAAAATTAAGACTAACAAATGCCAGTAATTGTTTAACTTCTCATCACGTAACATATTGTGACGTAACACCATCCCAACGTTCAAACCTGTAACAACAGAGATGTGTGGTGGGGTAAGGTGAGAGAAATTGGCAGCTCTCTGCACTGCATCTTGTTAACTATAATTAGAGGAAGACACTTGTGTTTCCAAATGCAGCCCGTAGTCACAAGCGTTGTTTTTTTTCACCGCACTGCAGTAATTACGTCCCTAACAGTGTAGCGGCGTGTCTCCATTGTACTTCATAAAGTGAACTGCGTACAGCCTGTGTCATGATGATTCATGTGCTCTTGTCACATACAGACACATATTGAGTCTTACAGTCATTTCTCAAAAACCAAATGACAGTTGCACTGTCTCGTTAGTAACTGTAACACAGTACTATTTACAGGACATATACTAATATTTCCTACATTTCTCCTTCGTTTACTTTAAGGGTGATTTGTTACGTAGTATTGGATATCTGCTGCCCACACATTTAAACGCCTGTACCATACATGACGAACACTGCACAAACACGCCAGTTACACTATGCGTAATTCAAAACAAACAAATTTGAATGACTTTTAATAATAGAATTTTGCAGATCCCTTCCAATCTGATCCACATGTTCTGTTCACCTGGCCCATCCGAATAATCGATGTGTTTCTTTAGGTCCTTCCTTCATAAGAGGCTTTGGAAGTCATTACTAAGTTCTGAAAATTAGGCTGCAACATACAAATAAACGTTCACAAAAAAAAAAAAATTCGAGTAGGAAGTCTTTGCGCGAAGTGGCAAGGCATAGAGTTTGTTCTTGCAGTTTGTTAAACAGGAGCACAGACCGAGTTTCATCGCCAGCACAAACTGCCGGCAGAAAGGCTGTGTAACATGAATATGTGAATAAATTTTGTCCAGTTTTTTAAGTCTTCATCATATGTTAAACTAATAAATAAAATTCATTTCCAATATATTAACCTTTTGGCGCCAGAATTATTTTTAAATTTTAGCACATTCTGTATATAAAACGTGAATAAAACAGAAACCAAATATAGTAGAATTATGAAACAAACTGCATTTTGAAGAGAAAAAACGGAGAGTATACACGATGTTTAAAATATTTAGTAACTGTGTTTGTTGAATAAATATATAAAATGCAACGTTTAGAGGTTAGCGGTGCAGTAAAACCACTAGCAAAGTCGTTAGGCGTCAAAGGGTTAAAGTTAATTTTAAGGCGATTTCACCGAGCAGCAGAAAGGGGCTGGTAGCTTAGTCGTGTGTGCTGTCTGTCTGCAATGTGTGTGCCCCTCCGGCTGTCTGTCTGCAATGTGTGTGCCCCTCCAGCTGACTGTCTGCAATGTGTGTGCCCCTCCAGCTGTCTGTCTGCAATGTGTGTGCCCCTCCAGCTCTCTGTCTGCAATGGACAACTTGGATTCGACAGGACGGATTTTCAATAACTGTGATATCTGTAGATCTTTCGTCACTCTGGTGAAAAGGTTCAAGTTTGTTTGAAGTATAAAGGATAAAGAGAATAATTTATATCACCAAAATATTTCGTTGAGTTCTTCACATTTCCATCATTTTTCAATTCACGGAATATGCCATAAATTAAGAATATATCATCTGCTTCTTATTCAGTAAAATTTCCCACACTGCGAATTAATTAGTAACACAATCGGCATAGTTCCTTCTTTTACGAAGTTTTAAAATATCATTGCTCGGTTCCTACACCGTAACGTGGTCGCCACACATAATCCGGAAGCAAATTTCCGATTCCACAATACCAACTTTCGTGTCTCATTAATAATGCAATTTAACAAAAGATTGATCACGCTTTCACCATACAAAACAGTAGCACTATATTAAGAAGCTCAGGGGCATACCGAATTGCCTGACACACACAGACGTACTGTGCGGTGAGAAAGTGACAAATACTAAACAAACGTGAATTTTCCAAAACTTGAAGCAGTATTTTAAACTATTTGTTACATCCACATGAAAATAAAAGAACAAAAACTAAGGGGACTGTCGGAGATTCGTTTCGGCTCGATGATTTTTCTCTTCAGAGTGGCGGGAATTCCGTTGAAGTTGAAGCAAGTATCGACTATTTATGCTGTGTACATGATAACAGTGATTGTATGTAGTTTCAGTACATTTGTAGGCATGTTCGTCGGTGCATACATACACAGGGACGATTTGGGACGCTCCATGACATCAGCCCGTGTATTGATTCCAGTCGTGAATGTTATTTGGACATTTTCTTACTGCAGGTAATTAACATAAATGGCTGTTATTTCTGTAGTATTACGAATGTGATAACAAATTATCCCACTTACATTACAGAAAATTTGGCTTGAACAAAACGTTGTCTATTCCACATATCCACTGCTTAATTTAGGAAAAGTAGTTCATAAAATAAAGTTTTATAATTTATGGTGTATAAAACAGAGAATAAACTGACATCCCGCTGCTTTTCTAACACTCCGCCTACGACGATCTGCAGGAATACGTCAGTGTATAATATAGACATATATTGGAGGTGAAATTACAAAGTTCATTTATATTTGACCCCATGTCATTACCGCACATACATATATGCTGACACACTGATTTTACGAAACGGAACGCGTCTAACAAACAAATCCTTCAATTTGGTAACAGCGACAAAACGTCTTGTCCATTGAAGCTGCGGAAAAGTTTGACAACTAGATATTATTATTATCTAAACCAGGCAATTCATTTAATGTCCAGCTTTCAGTAGCTTATTTGGGATGAATTTCATTTTTAAAGTAAAATATCAAATTTTCGTCATGTTTTTAGGATTTATTTCAACAATTACTCTCTTTTTATTATGATTTGATTTCTTTTCCTCAGGTTCCAACAACCCAGTATTGAACATGCGATGGACCTAACAGACAGCTTCATTTGGGAAGATCTGCCGACCCGAGACCCTGACAGCCAATATTTGACAGCAGCAGGATGGATCCCGTTGACTATGAATTATAGTGTCCGCGTAGCTATTGTTGGTTTATGCTTTCATATTGTGCAGTCAACAATACGCATGGTGAAAAATCATGAAACTATGGTAGCTGCGTGGTATCCTTTCGACTGGACTGTTTCACCGTTCTATGAACTGGTTAACATTTCACAGGTAACAATTTCTAAGACAGTATTCTCATATATATATATATATATACTGTATATATATATTCTTATAGATTTCTTAATTTAACAATCTGGGTCAATTGGTATTTTTCTTTATAACATATTTCTTTCTTTCTTCATACCTATTTTCTTACTTACTTTCCCAAGATGCTTTGCAAATACACAGCGTTGGTCAGTTGGCTGACAAAGAAAAAGTGGGGGAAAAAATTCAATAAAACACGCACTTCCTAATATTGGCACTAAACTGGAAATTCTCTGCAGGACTGAAAGAAAGTGTTTTAACATTCGGGATATCTGATGTTTTCGCCGGCATCTAACGAATATAAATCCATAGTGCTACCTAAGTACAAACTATTCTGTTTAATATTTTGGCTAATACGTGAACTAATATGGAGTCATATTAAGTTAAGATATTTATTAACGATTCAAATAGAAGTCAATGAAACGGATCACGTTATGAATCAAGACCAAACGTTAGATTCACAATAATCTCGGCCGCCAAGAACACAGCACGCGTTCTCCTCATTATCACAGCTCATTTGTAAATTTTCCACAAATTTTAACACACCCACAACGACTTCCTTGTCACATTTCTATAGTTTTGGTTACTGGAGCAAATGAAACTGAAAGCTAATAAGCAATTTCCATAACAAATCAGAGGACAAGAAGGAAATTGTTATGTTCAGTACACTATGTCTGCCAACAGGAGATATCATGTGTACTTTAATCTTAGAATTACCGCTTCCCACAATAATCCGATTCCTAAGTGTGTTTCCTTTTTCAAATATCCAATGTCGTTTCCAAGATTTATATTCACGTATTTATATCGCGCTGCCAGAATTTCACCGACGAATCTAAAGTAAAAATATTAAGATAAAAACGATATATGAAACATTTTACATTTGGAATCTGTAAAGCCGAACACTCAACCCAAACAAAACGTAATGCCGTTTTTGATTTGATGTGAATTTACATTCCATAAAAAAGATAAAATTAGAAACATTACAATATGAAGTCAAACGTGTCATTTCCATACAGTTATTTGTGTAAGCTGAAATTGATTAATCAGTATTGTTGAATGGCTATATTTAAAGCAAATTTCTGTTATAACTATTCATTCTTTACAGTGTTTTGCAGCAGTATTTGCTCTGGGTGTAATATATGGTTTCATGTCTCTGGTTATCACATTAATTGCTGTGGCCTGCTCTCAGTTCGATAAGTTAACGGCGGCCATATTGGATATCAGACTAGAAAACATCACGCCTCAACGCTGGCAGGAAAATGGACATGACAATGTAATGTCAATAAGTATCGTGCAAGCTAAGTTAAATGGCTGCATTCGACACCATCAAGGATTAGTTGAGTAAGTTAAAAAATTATACGTAACACATTTAAAACACTACTTACTTTATCGTCCCTAACAGCTAGTTATTCCAAAAAGTAAAACAGCAATTATAATGATAACATTTACTCCAAATCTTTTTTTCTGACTTATAAAACAAAAATAGACTTTTATATACAACTAAAAAAAGAAAATACCTCAAAGACACAAATATATACTTAGAACTTGTCCTTTTAATCCACAGGTTCATGCAGCAACTGGAAGATGCACTGAGTGTCTCTCTGTGTGGCCACTTTCTGATTATGCTGGCCACAATGTGCTTCGCTGCGTTTTCTGCAGTTACGGTACGGTATAATAATTTTGTATGTTTCAACACTGCTTCTGAAGTGTGACGTTTTGTATTTTGGTAGACGTGCATTAATATCCTGCTTCATTTTTCCAGTTTCATGAACTCTCGATACCTTCGTGTGTGTGTCTGAATGTGTGTATGAATATATATATATGTATATATATATATTTATATATATATATATAGAAAAACATAGGAACGCATAATTTTTTATCTTGACGGCATAAGGATATGCCATAAGTCGGTTTGAAAAAGAGACTTAGAAAATCAGTAGCCACATTCAGAAGGCACACCAACTACTTCGTCTTTTATTACAGTCAGTTCCAATACACAGAACATGAAACATGTCCCTTGTCACGTTACACATAACGACATGTTACAACACTACTACAGACACGGTAACTGCAATTGTTTGTCAAGTACGCCGGTCAATATAGTCTCAAAATACTCTCTGTTGCTGTTGGTTTCATACGTTTGTTTTTGACACTTCCATGTAACTGCAATAAGCAGAATGCTTTAAATTCTGAACACATTCTTGTTTCGTTTCTCCATGATATAGGGCTAAATAAAGATGGTTTTTATGTGACACATAAATCCACTGATAAAATTAAATGTCATATCCTTCAAGTTTAATACCTGTTGAAAATTCTCTTTGCACAAATGTGCCATAACACTATTCTTTGTAAAAAATTGCAATTTTTGTATCTCTGTTTTATGTGAATGGCGGTTATTTAAGTTTCAGCATTTTAAGTAAACTTGCTCACTTCAGTTTAAAACAAACGACAAACAAAAGCATACAACATCGTTAAAAATGTAAGGGTAAATTAAATTGTTCTGCTTCAACTCAAAATCTATCAGTATTAGAAGGAAATTATTTTTCATTCCGCTGCATTTTTGGTAACATATAATATTTTCAAAATTCTTGCCCATGTTGAGACAAGAAACTACTGCTCTGTTATATCCTGAGTGCTTCTAAATTTCTTCCACATTAAGAAATATTATTCCTCTGGCATGTAAATGGCTACTTGCTATCTGATACTCGACGTGTATCAAAAGTTCCTCCACATTAAGAAATATTCCGTCTCATTAAATGACAGTATGTGCTTGCTAATTACACGCTAAACGTCCAGTTTTAGAAATTCTTAAATTCTCCGAAATCTAAAGAAAGGGAACGAATTAATTCCCAAACCATTTTCCGTTGGCAAAAATTATATATCAAATACACATTAGAACAGGCAGAAAGGCCCAAAGGGGTAGAAGTTAAACTATATTTGTTTATCCTCGACGCTAGATAGGATGGTCAACGCCACAAGACGACAGTTATAACTCCAGAAATGAACCGGTACCCATTTATAAGAAACTGAGTGGACCTAAAGCCGGTCTGAACGGGTGCTGAAAATCACGCCCCTAGCGGCATTCGATCTTCGGACAGTCTTGTCTGTAGTGAGATGTTATAATAACTACGTTATCCCAGCCCAAGTTTTCAGTTAGCAAAAATATATTTAAGATTTAAAATTATGCTAGGAATAATGAGAAAAAGAAGACTGGGTTAATGAAAACTTACTGACAAGTAATAGAAACATTAAAAGGTACAGACTGATTAAAGTTGCGAAATTAAAAAGAAATTTATTTCTTCATCGACACATTTTACATTTTTAACGGTAAAAAATATTACAATTACATTTCCAGAAGACCAAATTATCGAGCATGATTAGTCCAATTACATTTCTGCTGACCCTAATTCTTTAATGTTGTAAGGCCAGATATTCCACGTTTGGAGCAGATGAAACAGTACAACTTTACAAATCCGTATTTGGGAAATAAAGACCGAGTAACAAATGTAAATTATAACTTTTGATATGTAAAACTTCACGCTTCAATTTCGTGTTGAAACAAAATAACGAATCCACGTTGATGATTAAGCTGATAACCGCTTTAAAATGAACCTCAACCACTGTCCGTACTTAGATCTGGATTGTTCAGAATTGCGGCGCATAGTGTCTGTTAGACTTGGTGAACAGAGATACAGCTTGGAGCAAATATTGTGCTTGCGATTGCATTTCTTTCGTGTTTATAGATTCCAGAATATCTAGCCATGTTAGTGACTGTAGTAAGCGTCCATGTTACTTAGTCAGGTAGATTTAGATTTTCTTACACATTGCTTTTTTCACATTCCTCTATTTTAATTAGTTTTAGCAAAAAGGTACTTTAATTATTACTGTTAAAACATAATTGAATCTGTATTTTAACAGATTACACCATCATTATCATCTATGATGCTACACCCCTAATTAAGCATTGGTCTCCTCTAGGATGCTCAACAATCCACAACCATTCACAGACTTCATCCCGCAAAATTTAACACTCGCTCTGCTCATGTCATTACAGACAACAGCAATCAGTCTGACTTTGGGAACAAAATAATTATTTCTCTTCTGGATTATAATTCCGAAATCGGTTTGCCTTTCACTGTCACTATTGCTGTTAATATGCAGGGCCTACATTGCCCTATCTGTCTTCATTTCTACTGAAAAGCTTCGTTTTGTAAAGAATTCAGAGAGCTCGATATTGTACAGTATTTGACACAATTCAACATCTTTATTTTAACAGAGAACTTTCCCTAAACTTTAAAATGTCCGGCTCAAATTATTTCCCACTTCCAAGCAGGTGGAAAATTGGAGAGGAAATTACATTTATCATTTTTATAATAAGCTTTTAATTAAATGTAAGCAACAATTTAAAGTGAGTTAGTACACAGCATCAAATACTGAATATATGGACTTTAAAAAATTGTAACTGACAATGCAGAGATAATATTACACTCAACCAACTCTGCTTTGAATATTCAACCTGTAAAACGCACTTCCACATACTTACGCTTTTCGCCTAATTGTCTGATAAGGACAGAATAAAATAGACATATTCATACAGGGTCACAAAGGACAGTAGCAAATACTACAGGGGACAAAACATGGAACGTATAATTCACTGTGTCTTGTGATGTAAGGAGCAACGGCTTGAGATGTTCAAGTGGCGTTATTACACGCCTCGATTTAATAGACGTTACCCTGATTAAAACGTCAGGTAGATTTAAACATTTATGAACATCATATATCCTTGATTCACCGAAAGAGTTTACTAAGCCGTCTAGAGATTATTGTATGGAAAACTGTGTAGTTGTCACACTGCGTACATGTCACTCTGTCAGCCGGATACATTTGGAAGTGCAAGATTTATAGACATATTTTAAGTTGTGTTTATACTAAAAGTTTCAAAATATTCATCCTTCTCTAAAATATAAATATGTAATAAACTTGAACGCCCTCTTAGATTTTGAGATGGAATTACTTTCACAGAAATGTGTAATTCTTCTAAATTATGTCAGATACCTTCTTTCAGTTTTGAAGCACTTTGACACAGTTCACAATTCTGATCGCAGGACAGTCAGAGTGCCGTTAGTTCCAAACATTTCACTAGATTTGTGATCACGTGTCAGAATAACCGTACACCTTCACAGAAAAATAATTATCCTGCAATAGTACTGGGAAACGCCAACAGATACAAGAAGATATAGTAAATTTACCACAGAACTATAAAAAATATTTATGTTAGAAACCACTCAATTTACATCAGCAGAGTTTGAAGAAAATAAGAAATGGAAGTCACCCTAAGTGACAGATTTGAAACTAATTTCCTAATGAATAGGTAATCACTCATCTGTTATTTTAAATACATCGATATTTATATATGACTTTGTTGTATAACCTGACCAATGACAGCGTTGCCATCTGTGACTTGTCTGGCATTGCCACATTTTTGAATATTATTTCATACAGGCACGATTTTCAGAAACGTAATTTGATACAAAATGCGTGCTTTGGTCTTCGTTATAACTTTTGTTCGAAACATTTATAGTTAGAACAATTCATCGACACCTTGTCACAAATGTATTTATGTCTTCATGTAAAGTGCCTGTTATTCCTGTCATATTTTAACCAAAATTAAATTTCCTCAACAGATTTTCGAAATATACTCAAGAATTAATATACAATAAAATTTGACCCTTTTCATCAGAGTTGTTCCTTGAGGACGGAAGAACAAACGGATATCAAATATGAGAAACACAGTTGTTGTTTTCGACAATTTTCGAACATACACAGCTCCCATACAAAATCAAATATTTGTACATAAATTCATTTTTCCTAATTTATTGTGTTTTCAATAATTTTGCTATTTGAAATCTCCTATTCTTTCGATGCCACTAATATTATATATATTTTTCAGAACTGGGGAGATTATACAGATATGAGTCAAGCAGTGATACTTTACGTAAGTTACGCTGGTGACGTGGTATTGATATGTTGGTTTGGAACTAAGCTGACACAACACGTAAGACAATATGGAATTTTTGTTATTGTTGCTGACGTTTATGACATTTATGTTCATAATGTGTACGCAGAATTAAATCAATTGAGAGGATATGACCCAATCTGAGTTTTGGCATTTTTTGCCCAACATGGTGTTATGAAATAAATTTCCTTCGGCATAAGCTGAATATGTGTTTTAAAATATCTGATTATTTACTAGGTGCTAATCAATCAAAATATTAAAATAATTTTGAAATTTAGTGGCTAATCACATATTTCTTATTGAATAGGATTGTAAAATTCTGGGCCAGCAGTAAAATGTTTTGTTAATATAATTTATCATATTCCGCTCTTTAGTCGCGCAATGTAAAATTATTATTCTCCACTTCATTAGCGAATTACGCATTTCATTTTGATTTGAGTGTTTTAAAACTCTACGAACAGAAACAGAAATCATTAATCTAATTGAGGTTTCATTAACTTTTTGTCAAATAACATTTATGATGATGGTGATACTGTAACTAAATATTCTATACGTCTGGCATATTACAATCTGTTGAATTTTCTGGCCTCTTAAATAAAGTTTATATTCCTGTGTTATGCAAACTGTAGAACAGAAAGTTACTTTACACAAAGATGTTCGAACTTCGTCACCAGAAAAATTCCCGAGACATCTGGACGACACTTCCCCAAGTAAATACCCACCACAGCAACGGCATAGATGTTTAGTTTGCCAGTACATACATAAAAGTGGCGCTAAAGGAACACTGGTTCATGAATATTGGACGAGTGATGAGCGTCTGTGTGTACTCTGCTGTGTTTACGAATATCGTAATCCTAAAGCGATTTAAATAAAGTCCTGTGTACTTCAACATCATGGCTGTAGAAAATAATTGATTAATTTCTATATTAATATCGTGCATTACGACATCGGACCACTGACTACAACTTGAAAATCTGTTCTAATTATTACCGCAGTATTGGCAAATTCACTATTCAGGATATATGTAGTACATTGCTGTAAGAAGATCATAGCACACTGACAATGATAAATATTAGCAGTCTAACAACTTAGCGATCTGAACAAATGTTGCTGTAAGAGAAAACAGAACTGCGAAGGTAGTAGAATTGTAATTTAAAACCCCTAGAATTTTTACCGGATCGTACGGTGTTACAACATTCAAACAACTGTGCTTAGCGGGTTTCGAAACTGGCTAATTGGCACTGCAGTTTGGTGGCACTACAGTTTGGTGGCACTACAGTTTGGTGGCACTGCAGTTTGGTGGCACTACAACAATAGCGCAAAGTAATCAAGAAATGTTGCAGGCGGTCAAATAAACAGGTCGCTGTACATCATTGGTGATTTAGGTTTTATAAATTTTGTTTGATTTTTTGACAAAAACAGCCCCAAAACACGGAAAAAAATGGTAATTATTCGTGATTTAATGCTAAATAAAATTCATTTTATCCACGAATAATACCCATAAAAAAGGTAAATCAGTCCCGTTACAGGCCTGGAGTGGACAAGAGTGTTCCAGAAAGTTAAGGTTCTCATATTTCGTGACAACGGCACAGGATGTTGGTAAGGTTGTCAGCCTTACGCCCCGGCCACATTTACACTTAGGAAATGCTCATGGTATTCGTTTCTGTTAGAGGCGATAGGAAGGATTTTATATCAATGAAAAATCCAATGACACCAGTTGGGATCGAACCAGCGACCTTCAGATTTGTAGCACAGCACCTTAACCACTGTGCTACAGCGGTCCCCAATAATATCCATGGGTAGCAAAATTATTAATATCCTTAATAGGGGAAAATAAATTTTAAAACTTTAATAAAAATGAATGGATGGTTAGCAATTAAAAATAGCCATGACTAATAATTCTGTTTGCGTAAAAGCTAGCATATCATTGAGTAAATGCGGTTAAACAGTTGATCGCGATCTACCAGACGGTAGGGTTCAGATATTTTGTTGATGACTGCCGCATTTCGGTCTCAATTACAATTTATTTGCCGCCTCAAAGATATCACAGACTCTCCTTTTAACATCATTATTTTGTCAGCCCACCTCTGCGAAGACCCCTTCAAAAAGGATAGGAAAATTAACTAACGAAACCGAAGCCCTCTGACAGTGAACATATAAAATATTGCCTCCACCGCGTCTAATTAAACATGAATTCTCTTGCAAAAAGGTACCATACTATATGAAGAGTCATACAGCAACTTCGAAATAAGATATTAATAAAGAAACTTCTAAAGTCGGTAAGTTGTTTTAATCTGAAAAGTCCAATTTTTAATAAACAAAACACCTATATTTATATAGGTGTGTTGTTACTACGTTATTTTACATTGGTTTGTCTAGTTCACACATCAATACATTATTTCCTACGCATTGTTGCAAAAATTATTCTGCCTGCACAATAGACCACTGAGTCCGAAAGTCTGGTAACTTAAGTCATAGGGTGACTGAGTTAATCTGCAGGCAGAAATTATCCACAATATTAAGTAGGTCCAAAACGGCACAAAAAGTTAATACAGTTTTAAAGTGCCTCGAATATAACGACAAATTTCCTAAGATTAGCGAATAATATGCCACACCAAATGGTGAGAACATATGTGATGACGTTTAGTCACGAAATTACAGCCTTGGGGATAATTATTAAATCGACACTATCTGTCATTAAACCCAGCTTGCCGACTGCTGTTACATCGGATGTACATCTGCACAGTGCAGAGAGACTACTTACGTTAACTTGAAATGTTTCAGGCCGAGAGAGTAAGAGACGCGGCATTCGGATGTGACTGGGTGGGAACTCCTATCCCATTTCAGCGATGTTTGATATTCATCATTGCTACAGCTAACAAGGTGTTCCACCTAACAGCAGGAAAGTTTGTTCCGGTGTCAAATGTGACAACAGTGAATGTATGTATCTTAAAATGTAATCACGTAAGCTAACTGGTTACGATTAGCAAGGGTTCATACAATTTAATATAAGCAAGAAACTACATTACCTCAACGATAGAGTATAACAGCACACATCAGCCACAAAAAGGCACTTAACTGCGTTGGAGAAATTAAAATCCTATCTTCTGCAGCGCAGAGGTTACCACGATTTAGACGTTAATTACTCTAGTATTAGACACCAAGAAAAATGCAAACAATCTGCCAACACGTTTACCATGTAATTAATTTTCCTATGCACTGCACGTTCAGTTCAACAGTATATGATCAGGTAAATCTTCAAGTGTAAATAGAGAATGACCGGGAACAGAAATGCCTGTTAACGTCATCGTCACCCCAACTAAAACTCTGTAATCAAATTTTCGGTAATGGTTTTAGGTAGGTCGTATTCAATATTAGCAAACATTTCAACCTGAAACTTCCTACCGATTGATTATTCAATACCGTACTCTATTCTCAGGCAGTTCTATCAAGGGATCTTCCTACTTCGTTTGTCACTTCTTGCAAATAAAACCGCACATTTTTGTCTAATGTTGGCGTTCAGTATACCAACAGCCAAAGGGAATATCACATCTAATTTTCCAGGGTCCTACAGTTGTTATTAAAACAATCAAACTTTAGAACAATGTAGCCCTGACTGCACAAGGAAGAATCTTCTTAACTCGCTCCAAAACTTTAAGGTTTTAAAGAAAAACGGAACCCGATATTTCAGGTTCACAATACAGTCCTTCCGTATAGAATATTTTTAAGAGCGTGATTTATTAATATGTTGGTTGTGTATCTACAGGGTAATATTTTGTTTAAATCACGACCAGGTTTTAAGATTTATATAACATGGATTGCTCAATAACTGGTAACTATTAGAACTTGTGATTCGAAAGAAAACAAATTCAAAGAAAATTACAGGCTTTGAAATACACAAAATTTCGAGACAACATAAATTAAGTTCAATGAAATTCCAAGACAGAAAGACTTTCTTTGTAGATCTGGCACGCCTTCAGTTGAAATTTGCGGTTGCAGTGGCAGATTGGGGAGTCAGCTACGCCACTTCTCTCACAGGCTACCGAAATAACTTTGTTTTGTGCGTTCAGCCTTGAAAGGTGCATGTGAATATGCCTGTAGTGTCACATAATTCTTTAAACGAAATGGAGAAATATAACCTGTTGAGAGTTCAATAATGACAACAATAATCAGTTTAGCAGACTGATTTTATTTACAAACGCAATTTATAAGGCCACAAATTTCTGCCATGCAACGACTGTAAGGAATTAATCAAGAATATACAGCATGTATAAAATATAACTTTACCAAATAAAATCAACTTTGAAATCAACTTCTTATATAAGGTGAGTAATATTTCTAAGTAGGGAGTTTTAATATGGCCTTGTTTCTCTTTGGCAATTTCGTGTTTAAAATGTGTTGAAATGAAAATTTAAATATCTTTTAATACAACGTAATCATTAAGATGTGCTTGGAAGGTTATGACCAGTATTACTGCATTAGATAATTGTGTGTAGTTTATGCATACGAGGCTTCATTTATTGTTATACAGAATCTCAGTATTTTGGACGGTATCAACACTGAAATGAAAATGTTGATATGTATGGATTACATATTGAGATTTAAATAACACTTTGTGAAACGTTATTTTGTTAAATATTTGAGTCTGGTTTGTATAAGGTTTACACCCTTACGTACAGCATTTTAACCCTCTTTCGCTGTTATATGGTCTTTTTTAGTTTATATTTTTCTCTATGGATGAATCGATAAATGTGAAAAGCGTAAAGAGTCAATTCACAAAACTTTGTCATACAAGATGCAGGATGAAAAATGGTGGCCGCAAACCCCAAATTTGTTTCAATTATTATAAACCATCGAAAGTGTAAAACGTAAAGGGCCATGTCACTGCACGTTTCTCCAAAGTGAAGAAGTAGTGTTTCTGTTTGTTGTTACTGTTCTTTTTCTATCTTCTGTCTGAAAGTAAACTCCCAAGATTTTTAAATGCAAAGAAGAAAACACGTCTTTTGTGACAGATGTAAAAATATCGAGTGTCCTTTTGAAACAGAAAGTCTAAAAACTTAGAAAATAATAGATGTAGGGAAACTGTATTACAGAAAATTGTGCAGGAGAAGAAATTTCCCGATATCACAAGAGAGGAAGGAAAATTGAAAATAAAAACAATTCGTAGTAGGAATTCTGCTTTTAAAATCAGAGAATTCGTGTAAGCATAGATAACATTTATGTTCTGCATTGTTTCCGTTGATAGAAGCACTTTCTTTTCCGCTTGGTGTTTTTATTTTACGACCCTCAATGTCAAGAAGTGTAAACAGACATACATAGTTATTTTTTCAATAAAGGGACATGTACATTATATGTATGTGTGTGTTTGCAAAATAACATACTCTAGATCATGTAGGGCTTGCGTAAACGTCAACTGTATTAAAACATTTCTGTTGTATGATCAGAAGTTAATTTCCTTTCAAATAACTACATGTATGATTCCACTGTAACTACAGTATCTATTCAAACCATTATCACTGACATATTGCCACATCTGATATCAGAAATGTTTT
>Ga0123357_10002041_pt1 | contig 22153 bp, 9 predicted proteins | sample TergutEmb28metaG_FD_89873 | JGI IMG/M metagenome (GOLD analysis project Ga0123357, IMG submission 89873) | Embiratermes neotenicus P4 segment gut microbial communities from Petit-Saut dam, French Guiana - Emb289 P4 | ecosystem: Host-associated > Arthropoda: Insects > Digestive system > Gut ... | reverse complement strand
CTTCAGGCTTATGCAGAACTTGAAGAAGACACGCCTGGAATTATCCGAGGCATTACGTACAAGAAAGATGGTGAGTGCATATCATCGTAGCAGTTCTGATTAATGTTAGTGTTATGTTTTTGTCTCATTTTATTTTGTGCCAGTTTCTTGTTTATTTCGTGCCAATTGGGAGCATGCTTGTGAGCGATGAATTGGAAAGGAAAAAGAAGTTGGTAAGAAAGATCACTTTTAAAAATCTTAAAAAATAGACCCCACTCATGGAAAGGGCAAATAATTAGGCATAATGAGTCTGTAGTAAACATTCTGGAAATAACAATATCAGGTAAAAAGGCTGTAGGAAGACCTTGACTACAATACGTAAAGCAAGTCACCAGAAACACAGGAGCTGACAGTTATACAGCAATGAAAACAACGGCTTGCAACAATTACAGATGGAAAGCTACCAACCAATCAAAGGGTTCATTTTGAAAATGTGTGAATGTGGTACAAGAATTGAAGTTAAAATTAAAATTTGGGAGTTCCATGATTGGTGGGGAGTTTTGTTGTTCATCTGAGTGACCATTTGTGTTTGAAGAAGGCCTCTGCTCCATGGAGTTAATTTGATTAGTTAGTTCAGCGTGTGTGTGGCAAAACTAGGGAAGCCAGCCAGGCTAATGGACGTGGAGGAAATAGGTTTCATTGATAGGAATTGGATTGAATTGTGCACAGATCACATGTGACAAGCTTTGTGTGAGCTGTTTTAGAAACAAGTGAGAAAGTTGGGGAAGTAAAACGTTCCATTTGCCAATTCTTGTGACTTGCTTGTGCATGTTTGACACTGGTTTGTGTCATTAGAATGCCAACATTGTCATGTGCTACCACGTTGTAGTGAGGATAAGACTGCTACTACTGCTGCTGCTGCTACTACTGCTAGTAGTAGTAAGAAGAGGAGGAGACTCGGAATACAAGATTCTGTTAGCCCAATAGTTGACAAGGCATAAATTTTGGGTTCCTTATTTTCACCTCCAATAAGAACTGTTCAGATTTGATTGCATTGCTTTCCCATTATTGTCCTGCATGATCCGCACCACAGTGGATGCGTTTATTACATAGTGGGCGAACTTTTCCGTTTTGTTTCTTTAGAAGTCCGTGTCCTGTATTATTAGCTATCGTGTGACTTCAGTTTCTGCCTTGCTATTATTTTTAAATTTGTGGCTGCCAAGATTTTACTTCGGCACTGGCAACAACTGCTGGGTGATGACTTTTCGTGATATGGTTGCAATCAGTGAGGATTCTTTAGTTAAGAAATCATATGCTATGTACATATATGTATTTTCTGACCAACTGGAAAATGTTGTGCTTCACAAAATTCTCTTCTTATTTGGTATAAATATCTCAAATGTGGGCTGTCTGCTGCTTTTGTAGTGTCTGTGTTATCTTTACTAGCAGTTACTCACAGCACACTGTTCATGGCCTGACCTTGCTGTCCAGAATCTGATGGATCTGATCGGAGAACATGCATTAGATGAACCAGCACTTTTTCCTCGTAACTAAAGTTAACATGTGTGCAACAGTGGACACCGGAGTTACCTGGAGACCCTTCATCACAAACCATGGTTATTGTTGGTGTCTGCATTGTTACTCATTTGATACATTTGCACGCTGGTAATGTGTGTTCACATTTGGCATATGAGCTTTGTTATAGTGTGTCTGCAGTTGCATGTGGGAACAGAAGCATGTACCAGGGTCTGTGACAGTGCAGGATTTATCAACACCCGTGACTATTCACAGTGGTGCAGCAATGACATGTCTCAGCACAGTGTCCTGAGACAAACCATGTATTAAGTCTTAATAACAGTGAATGTGTTAGACTAAAGTGTATACTTCAATCAATGAGAATATAAAATCTGGCATTTGGAACTACTAAGAAAGGCTTTCATTGCTACTGTGTACTGGCAGTGACACACTTGTTCTAGCAGTGCACAGTCCATACTGACAGTGTTTGTTATAAACATTGATGTGTAAGTGCATGGCATGCAGCAGGACATCTTTACGAAATTCACGTGCAAAACAGACCGTAAATCAGAGCTAGTGTGGTAATCACCACGGAGGATTATTGAACGTGTACACATCGTACAGCATGCTGTAACTGTCAGATCTCCATTTTTCCAGAAATTTTAAGTGCTTTTAACACACATGCTTCTTCCAAAAATATGACAGTATGCATTTGAAGAGGGGAGGGGGGAGGAAGTTCTGGAGGGGAATATGATGTTATATTTCCTTTCCAATGGCCTTATTAATTGATTAGCAAATTAATTTTCATAACTTTCTGCTGCTGTTTCGAAGAAGACTTTCTTCAAAAACATTCCTTCATTATTATTATTTTTTTTTTTGTTTGTGCAGGGACCAAGCAACAAGGCCCGATGGCCGGGTCCCGAGAAGCTGACGTGGATCAATACAACAATGGAGGATTGCTTGGCAAGATTAAGAAAGCCTGTCTTAGGGGGTTAGAATCATTACAGTATGAACTAAAAAAATTTTTTTGATTAATATGCGTGGCTGTTCATGATTTTAACATAACCTATATCAAAACTCTACGCCTGCTGAAACCTTTGTAATGGAGCAACTTGAGAATAATTCTTCTCTGTGAAGATAGTTGGCCTTACAGATTACTCAAACAAGAGAAAAATTTGAATGATAGGTTCTGTGTATGTTTAAAATGCACATGTCTTATTCAGTATCGTATGAAGCTGACTGATGTAAAAGTAGCCACTGTGAACTAGTTTCATGTAACTGTGAAGACAGACTTGATGCATAAATAAAGCTACAATTATGGTACATTTGCTAATTTTTATGTATGTATCTTCTGTTTCTTGTATGATTAACAGGAAGTAGGCATTGCATCACAGAACAGCAGGATCTTCTTGAGCTGTTACGATTAGCTCTTAGCAGCCATGGCAGTTCATCCAGAGAGCAAGAACCCTTCAGCAGAACGTCAGCATCTGGTGCAGGAATGAAATCAAACAAATCCAGTGCACAGGAATCAGAAGAATGTGAGAGGGTTAGGGAGATGGTAGACAGCGTGGAGGAGGAGAAGGCATCGGATGCTCAGAAAGTTTCTAAAAACCAAGGAAACATGTAAAAGCAAAAGTTTCATTCTGTTTTATGTTTCTGTTACTCTTGTTGCTAGTGCCACTTAGCTGCATTAACTGTGATTAAAATAATTAGGATGTAACCCATTTGTAATGTGGATTGTATTGTTGTTGAAATGAAAGAGGAATGACAGTGATTATGTGCACTTGGAAACAGAAACTTTCACACTGAAGCTTCTTAGTAGATACAGATACATTACAGATGGGTTACACAATACTTTCCTGTTACCACCAACATTTGCTTGTGTGTACATATATATATATAAAAGAGGGAGCTGTTAGTGCAAAAGAGTAATAAACAAACTGAAATAAATACCATTCTTTTCCATATTGATGTAAGAAGCATTTTCCTTTGGCTACTCTTTGTAGCTGATTTTTCCCTACCTTACATGTAAGGAAGTTTATGGTATTTGTATGTACGCGTTACCCTCCTCTGTGTGCATGTGTACATCCTCATAGTTTGAATTAATCCTTTACCTTAGCTATATGTATATATAGCACATTGTTTTGCCAGGGCTGTCCACTTGTAACTAAAATACAAATGTGCGTCTTTTTTTTTTCTTTCTTTCTTTTTGGATGTTTTGCTGACCGTGCATCTCAGTATATTTATCTCAGTAATTAACCAACCTGATGCACAAAATTTTGTTTTACGATAAGTTTATTTCATGCCTCTACATGTTTCGAGCACATGTGCTCATCAATAGGAGGTCTAAATTGTATTATACAGCCTCTGGTATCAGCACAACTGTAGGTGGCCGTCCTGTGCACACCTGTATACCGGACGGCCACCTACAGGTGTGCTGATACCAGAGACTGTATAATACAATTTAGACCCCGTATTGATGAGCACATGTGCTCGAAACATGTAGAGGCATGAAATAAACTTACTGTAAAACAAAATTTTGTGCATCAAGTTGGTTAATTATTAAGATAAATGTGCATCTGTTTTCAAATCGTTGTTGGATCCATGTAGAATGCTGGAAATTGTTATATACAGTGAGACTGAAAAGGATAGAAATTTGCGAGATTTGGTTAGTATGGTGTGGTAACCTCTGTCATCAGGGCTTATGAATTTAACTCACTTTCAGCTTGAGCACTTTCATATTGCAATTCCCAATTTTGAAGCTCATGGTCTAAGTTGCATTGAATACATTTTGAACCTAGAAAGTTAAAATAAAAAGTGATTATTGGGAATGAATCCACGTACTCACGCATGAGGTTTTTAAGCAGTCTGCTTTTTCATACATTCTTTAGTTCATGACCATTTGTTTGTAATATGTTTTTTTATATTTATGTTGCATTTGTTGAATATATTGCAGTTCTTGAACATATTCCATACAGGAATGTGTTGTGGCGACATGTGGAGTGGACCATATCAGTGCCTCTCGCACTGTCATGCAATTAAATTCTGTCTTGCTGTGTGGTGACATAAAGCCTTTTTTGGGATCAGAATACTTTATACAGGGGTCAAAGGGAGACATAAAATAGACTTACATGTTTTGACAATTACTTTGTTTGGCAGGTATTCTCTGAATTCAAGACTTAATAAGCACTATGGGCTGCATGTCCTGGCACACGATTCTTTAATTGTTTGGTTCAAATACAGCGGATAGTCAGATTCTTCCTTATGATAAGGAACTCTGTTTATTTCTCTGCCAGTGTTTGTTTCATTTTCAGTATTCAGAATCAGAAGTCTGTAGGTAATGGTTGTAATTCATATTTTAATTCCATTATTTTCTTAATCATGTGGATTTATGCATGGAACTTTGTGTGCTATAATTTCATGGTTATGTCCATCTTGAACTTAGTGATTGATTTTTTTCTCCCTCTGCACCACTGTTCAGTGTGAAGGAAGATATATATTTGATTTCTTGACAATGCGGAACATAACCCCACATGAGGCCATGAATAAAGCGCACTTCATGATCCAAAAGTGTTGGATGTGAAGCACAGTTCATTTTGTTCTTTGCAAGCGCAGGACAGGAATTACTTCTAGTTATGGAACACGATAACCCTATTTGACAGGCTCAGTGATATGCGTGCTCAGTGTTTCAGTTGAACTGATCCTGTAGCAGTCAATGAAATTACTCCCGTCTTCCAAGATAGATGTGAACCAGTTAATACCAAAGAAACACCGATGGTATGGAATAGAAATCTACAGGTTACGTGATTCTAAGCGATATTAAGGCAACTCTTAGCAGAACTGAAACAGAATATGTGGAACGTACAGTGTATATCTCCAGACTTAACATGATGATTTACATCCTGAGAAAATAAGTTGCTGTGATACTGTTGGACAAAATCAAAAAGGAATATCTCAGGAGTTTAGAAAGACAAGTGAAATGGGAACGTGTTGACCAATATGCTTTTCTGTCCAGCAGAGAATGATTTCTGTGACATGCACAAAGATTCTCTGAACCCAGCCACAGTACATCACTATGTCGTGTGGAGTATGTGGGCAAATCTGATCTCTTGACAAACAAAAAAAAAATAAATTTTTCCACCTGCTGGACATTCTTATTCTGAATGGTTTTATTCCTCTCATTTCTTCTGGCTCTGAATTTCATACATGTTTCAGATTTGCATTTGTCAGTGGTCTCGTACAAGAGGGGGCAAGATTGCCTTAACCGTAGACAATCCCACAGGCAAGATCCTTTCCATCAGGCTTGATATGTGACACAACAAACATTGGCTCTTGGAAGGAAAATGAATTCGGTGTTTCATGTGTTCCATAGAAATGGTGGCAAAGTATGTATTTCCACGGTGTAATGTGAGATTCTATGTTAGTATATGAAGTAGTGCCACACCAAGTTGGATTTATGAAGACTGTTTGAAGTTACGCTGGAACAAGTAGGACACACAAGTGTAAGCAAAATTACTGCTGTCATTACTGAATGGATATTTTGTGAATAGGCACATCTTAATGAAATATTGCCAAGGGGATGTGTATCTTACCGAAAGGTTGATGAGACTGGCAAAGATGTTTTTGAAACGTCTCCAGATATTTCTTTTTATATGACTTTTGTGAAAGAACAAAGTGAGGAAGCAGTGTTATGCTTTAAATATGTGTAAATTAACTGGAAATATATCTCAGACAGTCTTTAAACCCTAAGGAGCATTTTAGGTATACAGGGTGTCCCAGGAGGAATGTGCCAGACTTCGGGAGAATGTTCCTTATGTTAAAGTATACCGATATAACCCATAACACCTATATCCAAAGTTGAACGGTTACGGAGATAATGACCAGAGAAGTTTGAAACTTTGACAGCTGTTACACAATTATTGATTACCAAATAGATATTAAAACTGGCAGGAATATGTTGTTTCTGTAATGCTAATATCTGTACTTAACATGTAATTAACGTATGAGTGATATAAAGCCATTATATTGAACTACATAAACACTCGCATTAACGCTGTAATCGTCCTTAGGGTTCCAAGCACTTTACATGGGCACACGCTGCACGATGTTGACTGCATTCCAGTCTCAAGGACATTCGCAGTGTACTTCTAATGCATCAGCTGAACAGGTGCAGTACGTGGAATCGCAAGAAGATGGCACTTTTCTCTGGTCATTATCTCCGTAGCCGTTCAACTTTGGATATAGGTGTTTTGAGGTTATATCGGTATACTTTAACATAAGGAACACTCTCCCGAAGTCTGGCACATTCTTCCTGGGACGACACCCTGTATGTAGTGAAGAAAACGTCTGTTTTTGGGTATCTAAAAAATCTTAACATCATTGAGGTAACAGGGCAGAGTGTTCCTATTTGGCTAATAAAGAGATACATATCACAGGAAATTGTATGCCCTGTTGGTCAAGAGAGGCTGTTTGGGTACAACTGTCACTTTATTTATTTATTACGCAAATGCTTTTATACATTACACACCGCACACAAAGATATGTTAACAAGTATATTGTACAGTAGATATGATAATTTGATAATGTAAATATAATTTAAAGTATAATAATAATAATTTATATTTGTCAATAAATAACATTCTATGACACTTATTGTCTGCATGGAACTTGGATGGATTGCAGGATTGCCATAGTATTGCACATACATGATTAAGTATCTTGCGGATGTACTGTATCCATAACTATCTATAGAACTGGAATTGACAGACCTCAGCTAGTTGAGATTTGAAGTTCTCATAGTGGTGAATATGACGGTTATAATCTTCTGGTATGTGACACCATATAGTTTCATAGCTGGATAAGATAAACCTGCTGCAGAAGATGGAGGTAGCAGCTTTCTTAAAAAAATAGTTTCAGTGCATCTACAGAGAGTGCACTACTGAGTAGTACTAGTTGGGTTACTGTAGGTACTGCTGGGTTTTGTGTAGACTGTAGGAATCATGTTCTTAACACTCAGATGAATGGCCATAGGTACCATTTCCTGCAACTAATATGGATATCAGGACTTTTCTTTTAGAAAAAAACTATTCCTCTATATATATATATATATATATATATATATATAGAGCGAGAGAGATATGTGGTCAAAGCCTGCTATCGTTTCACCCCATATGGTGCCACCTACTCTTAATGCCCATGACAAGTCTATGAACAGAAATTCCCTACTATGCAGTATTTTGATTTACCACTGCCCTCAATATGCCATCACAAATTTCAGTAAACAAACAGTGGTGTTGTGTCAGGGTTTGACAGTATGCGTATTCAGTATACTTTGAAAATGAACTTCTTCTGGAATGTGATACCACATAGTCTGGTAGAAATTAAGCAGGATTATGCTGGAATATACTGAAATTGACATGTCTGGTTAGTTTCTACCACACTACACAACATAAAATTCCACGGCCATGCAATTGCTGTGGCAGTTAGTTGCTGGCCTCATGCTGCAGATGCCTGGATTTGGTCCCAGCCCAGCGCATGTGGGATTTGTGGTGGATATAGTGGCACTGGGACAGGCTATTTTGTGAGTACTTCAGTTTTGTCTTGTCATTATCATTTCACCAGTCCTCCAGATTTATTAATTTACCTATCATCAACACTATTATCATGGTAATTGATGGAATCATTCAATGTCACACCTTAAAACAGCACATACCAGCAGATGGTAACCTTTCATAGTCATCACTGTGAGTACCTGAGTTTTCACATTAGCATAGTTTGAGCTGGGTGATTGTATGACCATATTACATAGTGTTGTATAGTTGGGGGTGGGGGGGAATATTTTTGCATTTCTGAAAAAATAGAAGTGGCCAATATATATATGTGGCCAATTATAAACACATTCCAATTAATAGGCTTTTTACCCTCCTCATATTGCCAAGCTTTGAGTGACAAAATGGCAGATAGATAACAAGCAGAGATATGTTATACAGTCAATGCAAAAGCAAGAAATTGTCAGTTTATTAAGATAGTTTAGGGTTTAAATGAATGCCTGAGCCATTAAAAAGAATGCATCGTTCTGCATTTCTTTAACATGAAGCATTTGGCTGTAAATTACAAAATGAAGTCTTGCATTTGATAGTTTTTTTTTTATTTTATTTTTTTTTATTTATGTTAACTTCAACTGTTGTGTTTGAGATATTTATAGAAATTAATGCTTCTGTTTATAACTTTTAAAAATAAAGTGTGAGCAATGAAGAAGCTACATATTCTTGCCTAATTATTTTCCTCCTTTACATATTTTTATGTTTATTTTTCTTTTTAAAAATATTTTGTATGATTTTTCCCCCAAAAAAGTTTGCATTTGGCTTAAGGTAACGTGTTTGGAAGCTAACAGTTATCATAGGCGATATGGTGAAGAAGTATGACATAGCTTGAGCTGGGAAGGAAGTGTTATGTGATTTGATCATCCATCTGGAGTGAGTAAGGGAAAAAATGGACAGTCATATGCATGGCATGAAGCTTTAGAATTCAGTCCCATGACTGTATGCAAATAAGATATGCTTCATTTTTTTATATAGAACCTATTTTGATACTACCTGAGATATGATTCCCTAAAGGTCTGTTAACTGTGACTGGTTCATGACACTTTGTATTGCAAAGTACTGGTACACAGTCTGAAGGATTCTGACACTGGTTTATTGAAATAAATGAAATAAAATGTGACTGATGTTTTGACATTGTCCATCATGTGGGGGTATTAAAATTGCAACATATTTGTGACTGAATGTTTCTTTGTCTTCCAGTGTGGGGGAGAGATGGGAATTGTACCCACTTGGGCCCACTGGAAGGAGCTATCACTGGTGTACACTTAGACTTCTAACAGGCACAGCATTGTGGGATACACAACAGTCCAACTTAAGATGGAAACAAATCCACTCCCCAGTACAGTGTATTTTTAACAAGCCTAAATGATGAACAGTGTTCAAAACAATCGAGTTTAAATCTTACAGGTTTTGAGGTACATTTAGTACATACAATGTTCCATGAGTAGGCTCCACTCATATCTTCAGGTGACTTGCATATTGTTTTATTGTGTTTATTTTTCACTGTTAATAATAGTCGTCAAAACTGAACCCAAAACTCTCTGGTAAATTTACAAGTGTAGCTGGTATTCAAATTTTCTGAGTTTGATTATGACCTGCTCCTGTTATTGCAGAACGGAAGCTTCATTTATTCACTGTGATCCATTTAGAGAATTCTAAAATATTGTGTGTTTGCATAAAGTCACATGAAGGAACAAGTAGAATGCACTTCTCAAACATCCTGACTTTTAGAATACATTTTTCAACATAATTATAGTTAATGTTTGGTACAACAGAAACTCAGAGTGACTACCATTTTAATTGATGAAGCACGTTCATATATTGTTGTTACAGTAATCCAGTCAGGAGTTTGTTAGCAGTCCGAGTTTCAGACCTAGGTCTGTTAATCCTCTTGAAGCCGAAACCTGGAGTATGGAAACGGATATTGCTGCCAGTGTGACAGCTCCCTCCAGGTAGATAGCATAGAATGTCCTGGTGGTTCCAGATGTTAGTCCCACACCACCTGCTGCAGTGAAGTCAAGTGGGAAGAGAAGACAGGCAGCAAACGGCTGTGTCCTGCCCACTCCAAAAACTAACACTCCAAAAATGTAATACAGGAAGATTGATACTGCAGGAAACCACTTCAACCACTGTGGTGGAGAAAGAGAGGGATTGATGCTGCCCTTGCTTAGCCTGACATTGTTAGTGTCTATTGCAGATATGTGGTCTTCAGATGCTGGAGGATGGTGCTGTACTGGACTGGATGGTTTTTTTACTGGAAAGGAGTATTAAATCCAAGCATTATTAGTGAAACAAACTATGGAACATAAAGGTGACCTGTTGTAAACTAATAGAGGATGAACTCCTGACATAAAGCCTTGGAATTAAAAAGATCTGCATCTGCAGCAGAGTGTACATTGTGACACTGACAGATATCTGTACCATGATGTCAGAACACACAAGGGACACTGTTCTAGAAAACCCGTAATTTGCTGTAATGGAACTGTGTTCTGTCATGGCGTCAAATATGATGGAAGCTGAAGCAAATATCATTCACACTTATCTACCATCTTCATCAAGGAAGTAACTGAAATATTCACCCCCCTCAACTGCAACTATGAGGTCGGATACAAAACCTTATTCTTCTGGATTATTGTGCTGCATCACTGTATGTTTGTTGTCCAACATTTTGAGACAGTGCAGTGGCCTCAAAACATAGGGCAGTGAACATTCAAGCGACAAATTTACACTATGCTGTAAGGATGGAGTTATCAACTGCACTGCTTCAAAAGCCTAAAGAAGCTTGCTGTGTAAAGTCTGATGTCATCTCGTCATCTCTTACTTTCAAACTCTCTTTCAACCACAGTGCTCTGTAGCATTGGGTAGCACCCATCTTACTGTAAGACATTTATCATGCCACAGACGTTTCCCATTGAAAACACCAGGCTCCGTCTTGTAAATAAAGCCAACTAGGTGCACAATTTTTCTTAGTATGTTTATTTCTTTTCTCTACATGTTTCGGGGGACTACGTGCCCATCGTCAGGAGAAATAACTGTATCTGTGCGACACTTGGTGTTTGTCAGTCTGTGTTGTCTGGTATGCAGGGTGCATACCAGACAACACAGAGTGACAAATACCAAGTGTTGCAAAGATACAGTTATTTCTAGTGATGATTGGCACGTAGTCGCCCGAAACATGTAGAGAAAAGAAATAAACCTACTAAGAAAAATTGTGCACCAAATTGACTTTATTTACAAGATTATACAAGGATGCATGGTCAATAAAACATAAGAAACCAGGCTCCATGTCTGCACTTCTATTGTACCTGTGACACCTCTATATTGGGCCACATTCTCTTTCTAACTCATTCACCGTCAAAATGATAACTGCATTGTATGACGAAATGGAAGAACCAACCCCACATGTTGTAGCTAACTTCAAGAGCTGAAATTACACATTAGGAGTGCATGTATTGCATTCCGTATCAGATGTCCTTTTCTTTTCCTGTTACAAAATTCTACTGGAACGTGGTGTTAGAACCACGTTTTCATGAAGCTATGCTGTATTCCATGTTTGATACTTCCATTTTCAGAAGTTTCTTAGGAAAATAACAGTCAGTAGTTCCAGTTTGCTATATTCTATATTGCGTGTCTGCAGTCTCCAGATTTTGATCGTTCTGTGTTGAGATTCTTATAATTGTAATTTTCCTTAATTGATGTTTGTGTGTGTGTGCGCGCGCGCGCACTGTCACGCAGATGTTGCTACATGAAAGCTGAGACCCAGGCACTCACCTCTGTACTGACAACAGCACTGGAACAACGCAGTGAGCAGTGGTGTGCCAGGTTGCCATGTGGTGGCAAGGAACTGCAACTTTACTGCAACCAGCATTCCAATGTTCAGCACGAGGAGCAGATGGAACGGGATGCCAATAGCTGAGAATATCACGGCTGATATTCTTCCCATTGTTGTTCGTGGAACTGGAGCTCCAAAACCTTGCAAAATGTAAAGAACATCTTGTCTGATGTACGTGACCTGCACAGTAAGACAGTTAGGAGAGAGTCTACTGTCATCTCCTTAATGAAAAAGTTACAAGAATTATGTGCTTGTTGCTCTCTGCTTTGTCTCTGTGTTTGGATACAAGTCAGCATTAGAATTGACCCCTTAAATACTGATATTTTAAAGGTAATATCTCATTCATGTTGATGAAATCTGTTTGCATTCGTGAGGCTGTGCTTATATTATTGTGGTACAGACATTGTATTGTGTATGGAATAAAATGCTACAATATCCAGTAGGGAGTCATGGTAATATAGCCATTGCTATCCAGTCCAGAATAATGTGAGTGACAACAGGATAACTATCACCACCCAGTCTAGAATAACCTGAGTCTTGGAGGAATAGCAAACAATACCCAGTTCAGAATAACTTGAGTCGTGGCACTGTAGCGTTACACCTTGTGTAGAGGAAATGCCACTACATAAAGTTAGGAAAAGTTATAGTGTAAATATTTTGCTGTGTTGGTAGTTGCAAATAAATACTGCAGGTTAGTTGATTTTATATTCATTAACCTTCTCTGTTTATGTGGGTTATTGTTGAAACTTCAAAGTGTAAGCCTCTAAAAGCCCTAAAATAACGCTACAGACGTTGGAAGACACAACCTGAACACAAGCTTGCTGGTATCTTTCACTTGTAATCCTCTTGCAGTTTGTACTGCTCTGTCAGACCCTACTGCGTTGCTTTATGAAATTTATTAGGTGGAATAAATGAATCAAACAAAATTTTTTTATTTGATGACATTTGTAGTATTATGTAAAAGTAAATTGTTTGTGTGCTTATTAATACACCATGCCAGAAAGGCGTATGGGGAATGGATGTGTAGCTTCATATGTTATTATCGTTGGTACTAGATGGAATGGAGCAGTCACTGTCACTCTCTGGCCATTTTATGCCGAGGGATATGGCCTCAAATATCCACTGGATAAGCGGCTGGGTGGGTCACAGGGTGAGTCTGGACAATTTTAGAGAAGAGAAGAAGTCTCTTGCTCCTGCTGGGAATGAAAACTGTGATTCCTTGCTTACCCAGCCGGTAGCCTTGTAGCTATACCAAGTATATTAAGTGAAGAGTAAAAATTATGATGCTACAAATCATGGAGTTTTTACAATTTGTTGCTATTTCATCTCCCCATATCTTCCGCAGCATTTCATTACTCTTTAAAGCCTTCTGTTGGGCTCAGTTTGACATTAATGGTAATAGTTTCTGCTCTGTTGGCATAGTTCCTACTGTGTTGTCATAGTTTCTGCTCTGTCATTGAATTCAACAGTATTTAAGTTGCAAGAAATAGAAAATTTGCTCTGGTCGTTTGTTGTATGTTGATCCTTATTGTACCTCAGTGAAGGTCCTGTGTTGTATTCTGACATTAGAAAAATCATGTTATAATCAAGATGTTTTGAAACTGAGACAAGAAAATTAGATGTGATATTGTCATGTATTCAGTTAGTGCAGCATTCTGCTGGCTGCTTAAGAAGTCTTTTTTCGTATCAGTAAGCTTTGCTTTGATCCAAGACTTAACAAAATAATACAGGGTGGTTGCTTTAGATTGATTTATGAAACAGTGTATGTTGAAGCATGTACTTGGTCAGTGAACTGCTATAGACAGAGTCTGATAAAATTATTTGTTCCACACACCTACACAACAATTGAAAGAGAAGTGACCAAACCCCAAGTGATAATTGGTATTGACATAGGCTAAATTGAAATTTTTACACAGAAATTCCTCTGTGAACCATTTCTAAGAATTTCGCTGACAGTCACATGATGCTGATACACTTTTACTTTTAAGATGATAGAAATATTATGATTTATCTTGTTTGTATATATGTTGCATTTACTGTGGTGCTGCATAAGCGTGCATTGTGATCCCTTAGTCTGAGAGAAATATGTGAGGTACAGCAGTTTGGAAACAGTGTAGTCAGGAAGGCAGCTGCCCCCCCTCCCCCAATAAAAATAAAAAATAAATAAAAATATATACAACACTGTAGTGCAGCAACCATGAAACTAATCTTGACCGAAGACATCCTGTTGTGTTTCAGAGAATAGAGAATGCAGTATATAACAACAATTTTTTAATTATAAAGACAAATATTTGTTTCTATAAAATTGCTACATATTTTGACCTGATTGGGTCATCATTGGGCATATAAAAATATGTAAAGTGAGGTTAGTTTTGTGTCATCACAAATATTATTCCATGAACTGACATCTCATCCTTACATTACACTCTTATTTATTGTATAGAGAATTCATCCTGCTTTTGCTTCAAGAGATAACAAATTATGCTTAATTTTGCATTCATTGTTGTGTAAAACGTAGTAACCTTATTGATGGCAGACGCTGGGTATATTTAAAAATGGTCTTGTATATATTTTTTAACTTATGGGATTGTATTAAAACATTATACAATCCTTTCTTCATTCATTGTGTTTCATGTTACAACAGACACTTGTATTTTTCTCCTTTATTTCATTTTTAATTCAAACTTGTCTTTATATTTTTAAAGGAAAGAATGTTGACTTTGCATTGATTTGATGTAGATTTATTATTACTAAATATAAACTTTTGGTATTAATATTATTGTTAATATAATACAATTTTTTTTTCTGGTATGGATTAACAAAATATTTATAATTTATCTGTTAATAACGTACATGACTTTACTGTCATAATGTGTTGTGTTTCATGAAAATCTGAAAGTATTTACTTCTTTTTCTGTTGCTTTGTACTTGTTACTGTTAACATTGCTTCACAGCTCTAAGGATCTGGGTATTGACAGACGCTATCGTCACTGAGGATTTTCATGATTTTTCTTCTGTCACTTCAGAAAATGCAGGGGTAAAGAATGCCCCTGATGGACTTATTCCATATCCTTCCCAATTCATCATCCAAAATCATCCTACCATTTGATACTGTGTAATCGTTGTTGAAAAGCATTGTTAAATAAGATAAGAACTGTTCAGTCCATCATTTATAAACATGGGCTGTATGGATGAAGGTTTCACTGATCTCTAAACTCAGATTTCGCTTCATTTTCCATCAAATCGATACAGCTACAGTAAATTAGCTGTTTAAATTAAGAACTCTGCGTCTCTCTCCTATACTTTCACAGCTTGGTGGGTTTGGGATCAATACCTTAAGTGAGTGTACAAACTGAAATTTTAAACCTTGTCTGTGTTACAGAATTCCCTTTGAAAGACTCATGTCATGTTACTTTAAACCGATGGTATCTAAATTTAATCAAAGGTACGAATACAAGAATGTGCGTCACAATTGATTGCTCTGACTTAAGTACAGAAACGTATGAAGTCTGACTCTTAAGGTTCATTGGGCATGATTTTAATGAAGTGCATGAAGTGAAAGAATGCACAAGTGGTTAGGTCCACCTGTCTTTTAAGTTCTCTTGTTATGAACAATCTGCTTCCCCTTTGGAAAGTCACCCCACCCCATCCCACACTGACCAACATCTTGTAGTTCAGATAGTGGTCAAAATAATGTTTCAGGGCACATCATTATATAGCAATTCAGCTTTCCGTTTTTAACTTCCTTGTTGGAGAAGGTTGTAAGAGAGATACTCCAAACTGTATAAACAAGTGCAGCGTTCTGATCCCACTGCCAGTTTTAGACCCATTGAACCTCGTGTCGCAGCATAATGCAGGCTACAGACTGCTGTGAAGAAACACAGCTGTTCTGTCAATATTGACATTGTCATCATTCTGACAGATTATTTTATTATTTATATTGATGGCAGCTTCATGTTGGGGTCATGTTGAAAAGTCCAGTTGTCGATCTGACATTTATACTGGCTTTATAAAAGATGTAATAGTTAGGATCATTGTTTTGTTTAGAAGTCCTTCTTTTAAGTGGAATTTTTTGTTCCAGTTTTTGAGAAGAACAGACTATAAAACTCTTAGTAGGTCAGTGTTGTTTGAAGAGTTTAACTTTGCTGACACGTTGCATGTCACGAAGCAGGAAGATTGTATCTGTTACTTATTAAGGGGCCATGTCACAACATTTATTTCAGAAGTTCATTTATGTAACTGATTACGTTTTACCAATTATTTTGTTGTCAAAAAATAAATCCAAGGAAAGCTTTGTACATATGCATTGGGTGCAATAATCATTACTTTGTTCAGCGGTGTCAAAGGTTTGCAGATGAACATTTTTCAGAAGGTGTTCATTTAAAGACTCCAGCAACTGACAGTGCTATTTGTGATGTAATGAAGATCAAATTAAGGACAGGGAATTAGCATTCTGGGGGATTGTCTTTTTGAACACAATGCTGATGAGAATATTGAACTTTTGGAAGAGGAAGCATGAGGATGGTAAAGAAAATTGCATAATGAGGAATTTCCTAATTTGTAATCTTTACCTTAAATTATTAGATCAATTATTTAGAAGGAAATAGGGTGAGCAGGCCATGCAGAATGCCTTGGGACATCAGAACTGCAAACATAACATTTTGGAATGAAAATCTGAGGAGAGACATAGACATAGATGGGAAAATAATATTTATGTGGATCTTAGCAGAACAGGAAGAACATTTGTGGAATGAATTACATCTGTTCAGTATAGGGGCTTTTGGGAAAATGGTAATAACATTTTAGATTCCACAAAATCAGGAAATTTTTAATCATTTGATTAGCTGTAAGCTTGTCAAAGAAGATGAATGGTGTAGGTAATAATTCTGTGTATTTGCATAGCAGGATAATATTATGCTGATTAAAACCTGTGAATACTTATTTGTGACTGTCAAAAAGTGGTGGCCGATGTTTCAATCACTGATCTTCTCAGACACTAAATAAATTGGCCACATGTCCTACAGATCCCATTCACCTTGATTTCATCATTATACTAATTATGATGTATTAGGTGAAAAGTAAAAACTGTGAAGTTCATTCATGTTTGAGTTTTTTAATCTTTATTCTTCTTCTTCTCCCATTCTTTCTTAGGTTCAGATATTCTCCTACGCATTACATTTTTAAACATGTTCAGTGTGTATGAAACATGATGGTTATGAATGTTGAATTTTAAAGGTTGCTGGAGAACATGAATGTGGCATAATTTAATACACTATCATATCATTTGGTTTTAGATGGTCAGAAAATTCACAAAATGCAATAAAGATGTTGGTCTTCTGTGCTGTGAGATTTGAAGGTGGACAAAAATCTCAATCATATTAAGTACTTAAAGTTTTATGTCAGCCAGTCAGTATTGCATAGAATTTTAAAGTCACTGTTAAGTTTATAGGTGGGGCACATGGCGCAGTTGGTTGAGGCACTGTGAAACGAGCTGGAAGGTCACGGGTTGGATTCCTGATGTGTCATTGGAATTTTTCATTGACATAATCTTTCTGGCCGCACTATGGTCCTGGGGTCGACTCAACCTCTTACAGTAATGAGTACCAGGAATATTTCCTGGGGTGTAAAGGCAGCCAGTGTGTAGGGATGACAACTTTACCACCTTCATGTGCTGATTATCTTAATATCTGGGAGCCTCAACCTCCTACACCCCTCAGAGACTGTGGGTCTGTGCATGAATTCTTTCACCTTTATCTTTACCATAAGTTTTTAGGGCCAGAGCATCATGTGCCATCTTGCTGGCAAAGACATCCCTTTGCTAATAGTACCACGTATGTACAGAGTGGACCAAAAATAAGTTAACCATTTAGTAAGATGTAAATAGTTCTTGGGTAACTGCGTTATGGGTCATTCTGTATGGGCATATGACAACTGCATGTTAGACACAAACTGTGGTGGTGAATTTTGTTGTTGTGTGAGCATCAGATTTGTTTGTGTCCTTTTCATTGAGGGCTTAGACATTGAAGACAGTGTATGCTTATGCATGAATGTCCTGCTGGTATGCTGTTGTCCTCAGAAGGTCACTACATGCAAGAAAAATAAATGTTGATTTATGGAAGTGGCATAATAATACTGAATGAAAAGGCAGTTCAAGAGTTTTAATAAAATTGTAGACCAAATGTCTCTACTGTTTCATCATAATTCAAAGGCAATATATTGATTTTATAAGGGATAAAAAATGTATACATGATAAATAGTTCAACTGTACCTGAAACAGTACTTTCCATCACAGAGCGATTTGACCTGTCAGCAGATAAAATTAGCCTTAAGGGGTGGAAAATAAACTAAAATCAATATTCAATAAATAATAGTTTGTCCAGCCAACTATGCTTTTTACCCATACATGCTCTCTCACACCTACTCCTTTACACTCACTTAGTGCTTGATGGAGGATAAGAAGGGTAGTCAGGTGAGTGTGTAAAATTGTTTACACTCAAATGCTTGATGGGACAGTTCCATGAAGCTCATGAACTCTGCAAGCTTAAAAAGTGGTATATCATTTTAATTTTAGATAAAAACAATACTGTGAACACTTTAACCCTTTCCCCTCCCTAACGCTCCAAAGCGCTCGGGATTTAAAAGTCCCCTCCCCCTCCAAACGCTCTAAAGCGTTTCTGGTATAGTACGTAAATTTAAATGTCCCCTGAAAAAACTCGGCTCTTCTGCCCAGGCACTAGCGATTTAAATGGAACGGGGAAAGGGTTAAACTAGAATGTGTATGAAAAATTTATGATGTGTAATAGCCTGGATTATTTATCTTTAGTATACAGTTGTTGTTGTTGTTGTTGTTGTTGTTGTTATGTTGTGTTGTGTTATCATTGTCTTCTTCTTGTTGTTACTGTGGTCATCATTGTCATCGTGGTACTTGCCATTGCCATTGTTTTCGTCATTGTGATTGTCGTCGTGATCACGGTCAACCTCATCATTATTGTCATCACTACCACCACACTATATCCCTTGCCTACCTAAAAATGCCAAATTCCAAAAATGATTACACTTCAAAGACTGGCTGTGCTTCCATCCTCAAATAAAATATAAAAGATAAAAACCTGAGAATGGACACTGCAGGTCTCCAAAATGTAGCCAATTCCAGACTATATTTTTAATCATACAATGGATGAAGCTTAAATCAAATGCCTTGATAATTATTATTATTATTATGATAATGGTGGTGGTGATGATAAATGTTGTGCCCACTTGGTAGTTATTCCCCTGATTTGTATGAAGCTGAATTAAACTTTATCAGAATGTTTAAAAACTCTCTCATCATATAAAAATAACATAATATATGGACCTCATTATTATCCCAAAGTTTTGTTTGAAACATCTTTTGATATGATAAATACAGCATTTAATATGTGTGTGTGCATGCACATGCACGCACGTGTTGAACTGAGATTTCTGAGTGACTGGTGACTAAGCTATGGGCTAAACAATTTGGAGTTCAATTCCCAACAGGGACAAACATTTTTCATATTTCCAAAATGTCCCAACTACTTCTGTGGTCTCCCCAGCCTTCTCTTCAGTGGGTACTTGGCTTCATTTGCCCATGGATAAGGCGGGCAGGGCGTGATCACCAACCTTCATCTAGTGCCAATGTTAAGAATGAATGAAGCTTTACTAATACTCTTTGTGTGTCTTTATGATGTACACAGGGGCAGCTTTTTTTACAGCGTGTGTGTAGTGTGATTTTGTTTGCAATGACTGAAAGTTGCTGAGTAGTGAAGAACAGATGGTGTGATATTTATAGACGACTAGTAAAGTAAAATTGTACACTCTTTTTGATATTAGCATTTTGTAAATAAAAAAATGACAATGCAATAAATATTTACCTCTAGCAGCAAGCATGATGAGATAAGCAACTGAGTCTTACCTAATGTTGTAAGAAGTGATACAGCAAACAGCAGACATCCTGGATAACTCCATATTTTGCCTTTGCTCCCCCCCTCTCCATATCCCTCACTCACTGCTTCAAGCAACATTTCCTTATGTTTGTCCACATAATACTCTATCTTGTTGTGCCAGCCTGGTTCCTCTTGTTTCAGTATCCGTAAATCCCTCGCCAGTTCAATCACCAGCTCATGTTGCCTTCCCAACAGTTCTCCTGCTATGTGCTCTTCATAAGGTCCTTCTGTTGCTCGAAAAGCAGCAGCTCCTAACAATGCCCAGATGAACAGTATCACCCCTAACCCACACTGTGACAACATCCACCGACCTACAAGATGCAGACAGAATCGTATCCTTTGAACCCCATTGTGCTGTGACTCACTATTGTCGTACACAGTGCAGCTGATGATTGGTAGAAACCTTAAGCGATACTGTGGTAAAGGAGAAACTTGAACTCCAACAGACATATACTGTCCAGCAATAATCTCCTTATTGTTTACACTGAGTGGTAACTCTGTGTCTTTGTGTATTGCCTTTAAATTGTCTAATATAACCTCACTTTCAGCACTTATCACTACTTGTGTGTCATCTTTGTTTCTGTTATCAGTCTTACATAATTCATGATCAGAATTTTGATCATTAAGTTGACTGTGTTCCACAGAAGGGAGTGTTGCATTCATTTTTGAAGACCCAGAAGCGTTGCAGCGATCCTGCTGCTCTTTCGACAGACTGTGTTCAACAGCATATGCTTTCTTTGATTGTGTTTTTGTTTCCTTGTTTGTTTTATGTTTTGTTTTCCTTGGTATTATCTTTGGTGGTTCTGGGGGATAATTTTGTAGATTCTGGCAGTCCTTCTGCCTCTTCAGTTGTTGATAATTATTCTCATATTGTTTTGGGTTACTGATATTGTCATGGCTTCTCTGTGGCTGTGACATGTAGATAGTTACTCCACCATTTTTATCCTCTTTGATATTACAAATTCGCTGTGAGGATCCATGTGGGTGTTGGTTCAGGACCTGAAATAAAAAAAAAAGTTGTTAGAACACGTGCGGTTTATACATGAAACCGATTAATTTACCGTTCAAGATTTACGAAACAATTTGCCTGCTGTTCTGTATGGTTGTGAAATCTGGTTTCTTGCTTTTACAAAGCATTACAAGTGTTTAAAAACAAAGGGGTCAGCCAGGAAACATTTTGGTCTGGGGTATGCACAGTGGTGTAATGGAGGGTCGTGTTGTCTGAGATGCTGCTTTAGGTTTATGGGTAAATTCTTTCCGATTTTTCGAAGGTACATGCTGCTTCATATTTAAGGGTCAAGCCAAGTCATTCTTTGGACTGTTTGACTCTTCAAAAGAAGGCAGTACTCGAAATTTCATGAGCCACTCACCCTGTGATACAGCGGCACATCTCAGAAGACCCGAATCCTGTTAGAACCTCAGATATCACATCTTTGTAGTATTTGAATGCGCGTGTTAGCAGTTTCGTTATGAATGCTTGATTACACGTCTTCCAGAGTGTGGTGATTGTTTGTACACTCTCTGCTCTTCAACATGCCCTCTCCCCAAGCATTTACACACAATATTCATGTTTTATCTGAATAAGAAACGGACTTGGTTTACCTTGTCAACAGCTCTTTGTGTACGTGAATACGGCATACCCGTCTAAGTCTTCTCAGTGATTTTGTCGGCAACTGCGATGAACATTAATTAACATTCTTAAATTGTGGACTGGATGGTCTGGGACTCGATTCCCGGCATGGCGAGATATTTTTCTTTTCTCCGAAACTTTGAGACCGGCTGTGGGATTAACCCACCCTCCTATTCTGTCGTTTCCCAAGGGTAAAGCGGCCGGGCCGAATATCCAACTAATCACTTGCCGGCAGTCTGCCGAGCTTAAGAATGCATGAAGCCATACCTCTGCGTCTCCTGTATGCCTTCTTGGCGTGCATTAGTTTATTTTGCCTTCACAATTTTTGCCACTGCTTTGCAAGAATTGCATACTGCTACCGTCAAAGGAAATTAAATATTACTTTCGGGGTTTTAGACTTCCGAAACAACGTGGAGAATACCATCTCAAGAATATTAGCTGTCAGACGAATCATTCACTCACATTACTTTTACTAAATCAGAAAACTATGAAGGAATTAAGGATGTTCTTCTTTTTAAGCTTTCGCCGTGTTCTAAATGTAATTTATTCCTTTTTGGGTAATTCCCCGGCGTCTGAGTTCTAATTGCCGACGTTTCGGAACTCACTATCGGTTCCATCTTCATAGGCAGGT
>Ga0123357_10002040_pt1 | contig 22155 bp, 17 predicted proteins | sample TergutEmb28metaG_FD_89873 | JGI IMG/M metagenome (GOLD analysis project Ga0123357, IMG submission 89873) | Embiratermes neotenicus P4 segment gut microbial communities from Petit-Saut dam, French Guiana - Emb289 P4 | ecosystem: Host-associated > Arthropoda: Insects > Digestive system > Gut ... | reverse complement strand
TTGTCGGCATATTCGCCAAATTCCAAGGGTTTAAACGAAACCAACAAATCAATGTCGCTTTTATCGTTAAATTTTTCTGTCAGCACGGAACCAAAAACGGATAGTGAAAGAATATGGTGTTGCCGACAAATATCCCTTATTTTATCAATATTTTCATAAATGATGTTGTTCATAATTAATCATTCATATTTCATAATTCTTTTATAACTTTGTGCAAAATTAAAAAAATATGTTCAAATATCTTCTGTTTCTTTCTTTTTTTATGGGTTTGGGCAGCGCTTTGCATGCTCAAATGCTTGAGCCGGTGAAATGGAAAACGAGTGTGAATGAATCGGGCGAGATTGTTTTCCATGCCACAGTCGATGCGGGCTGGCATTTGTATGATATGAATCTACCGGAAGGCGGCCCGATTTCCACTTCGTTTGCCTTTGATAAAATCCAGGGCGCCGAATTGTCCGGCAAGGTATTTACCGGTTCCAAAATAATCAGTCAATACGACGAGATGTTCAAAATGACGGTACGCTGGTTTGGCGAAAATCCGACGTTCATCCAAAAATTGCTTATCAAGGATAAAGCGGCATTCCGGATCAGCGGTTCTATCAATTATATGGCTTGTAACGATCAATCGTGCGTTCCGGGAAAAGAAGATTTTGAGCTTACCGCCGCCTCGCTTCCGGCGAGTATAAGCGTTGCGAAAAAGGCAGAAGGTGCGACGCCTTCGACGGAGGCGGTTGCCGAAAAGAGTAAGCTTGAAAAAACGGAAACGGATACGACGACAACCGGCACATCAACATCCATTGATACCGGAACCGTTTCTCCAACTGTCGATTATTGGACGCCGGTTATAAACGAGTTACATAATTATGGCGATCAGGCTTCTTCTGGAAATAAGTCGAAATTGTGGATTTTTATTCTTGGTTTCGGAGGTGGCTTCCTGGCGTTGCTTACTCCCTGTGTTTGGCCGGTTATCCCGATGACCGTCAGTTTTTTCCTGAAACGGTCAAAGACCAATCGCAGGAAAGCCATAGCCGATGCCTCGACCTACGGATTGGCGATTATCGTTATCTACCTGCTTTTGGGATTATTGATTACGGCTATTTTTGGGGCTAGCGCCCTGAACGACCTGTCGACCAACGCGGTGTTTAACCTGCTGTTTTTTGCGTTATTGATTCTGTTTGCCGTCTCTTTCTTCGGGGCATTTGAGTTGGTGTTGCCGGCTTCGTGGACAAACAAAATGGATCGGAAAGCCGAATCGACGACCGGCATGATCAGTATTTTCTTCATGGCGTTCACCTTAGTTTTAGTTTCCTTTTCCTGTACCGGCCCTATCATCGGTACGTTGTTGGTGGAAGCCGCCGGAATGGGCAGTATGACGGGGCCGGCTATCGGAATGGCCGGCTTTGCTTTGGCATTAGCTATTCCCTTCGCTTTGTTTGCGTTGTTCCCTTCGTGGTTGCAAAATCTCCCCAAATCGGGTGGATGGCTCAACTCGGTGAAAGTCGTGTTGGGATTTCTTGAGCTGGCATTGGCCTTGAAATTCCTGTCGGTAGCCGACCTCGCTTATGGCTGGCATATCTTAGACCGCGAAGTGTTTTTAGTTTTGTGGATTGTGATTTTTGCTTTACTTGGCTTTTATCTGTTGGGTAAGATTCAATTCGCCCACGACAGCGATTTGAAACGGGTATCCGTTCCGCGTATCTTTTTGGCAATTCTCTCGTTTGCCTTTGCCGTTTATATGGTTCCGGGACTGTGGGGCGCTCCACTGAAAGCGATCAGCGCTTTTTCACCTCCGCTTTATACCCAGGATTTCAATTTATATCAAGGCGAAGTGCATCCGAAGTTTTACGATTACGACGAAGGCATGGACCATGCCCTGAAAAACGGCAAGCCGGTGATGATCGATTTCACCGGTTACGGCTGTGTCAATTGCAGGGAAATGGAAGCGTCGGTGTGGTCTGATCCGCGCGTGAAAGGAATTATCGACAACGATTATGTTTTGATTTCACTTTATGTGGACGATAAAACGTCCTTAAAAGAGCCGGTAGAAATAACGGAATACGATAAAACACGAAAATTGAAGACCGTAGGCGACCGGTGGAGTTACCTGCAACGGCATAAATTCGGAGCCAACGCCCAGCCGTTTTATGTTTTGCTGGATAACGAAGGGATGCCGTTGGCGCCGGCGTATGCGTATGATAAACACGTAGATAAATTTATACAGTTCTTACGGAAAGGTTTGGAAAACTATAAAACAAAGAAATAACCATGGGAAAAAAAGTATTTGTATCGGGATGTTATGATTTATTGCATAGCGGCCATGTGGCTTTTTTCAAAGAAGCTGCCCGGCAGGGGGATTTATATGTGGGCATCGGGTCGGATGCCACGATTGAAGATTTGAAAGGGCGGAAAACCGTCAACAGCGAACAGGAGCGATTATATATGGTCAAAGCCGTGCGCTATGTCACCGATGCCTGGATCAATAGCGGTTCGGGGATCATGGATTTCGAAGCAGATATGGTTCGCTTCCGGCCGGATATCTTTGTGGTGAACGAAGACGGTCACACCCCTTACAAGGAAGCTATTTGTAAAACATTGGGTATCGAGTACCTCGTGCTGAATCGCATACCGGATGCGGGTTTGCCGGCGCGCTCTTCCACCGGTATCCGGACGAATGTACCTTCCCTCCTACCCTATCGCTTAGATCTGGCAGGAACATGGATCGATCAGCCCTACGTGTCGAAGTACTATCCGGGATGGGCGATTACTGTTTCGCTGGAGCCGACAATCGATTTTAACGAGCGATGCGGGATGGCAACCTCGACCCGGAATGCCGCCGCCAAGTTGTGGCCCTACGAATTGCCGGCCATGCATCCCGAACGGTTATCCCAATTGCTTTTTCATTTCGAAAATGAACCGGGGCGAACCGAAATATCGGGAGCGCAGGATTCCATAGGTATCTGTATGCCGGGGTTAAACCGGCATTATTACGACAATACCTTTTGGCCTTCCGCCATCGAAACCGTGCTGGATGAAGCGATTTTAACGTGGCTGGAAAACAGAATTTACCTGATTCTGCTGTGGCCGCGCCCGGCAGGAACCAATCTGCTGAAAGAAACGTATATCACCAAAGAAAATGTGCAGGCGCTGACCCGTGCAGCCGATATCGCATGGGATGGCATCATCCAACAAGACTTCCTCCTGTTTGCCGAAGGAACCAGGCAATCCTTTGAAGCGCAAATAAAAATGTTTCCCGCCATGTATCCTCCCGATGTGCAGAAGGCAGTAGAGTCCTGCAAAGAAGATGTACCCGCATGGAAATTAGCGGGTGCCGGCGGAGGCGGTTATTTGGTGTTGTTCAGCGAAAAGCCGGTTCAAAATGCGATTAGAATAAAAATCAGGAGGAGGAACGGATATTGACACTTGTCAGTAATATAATTAATAAAATCAGTTGATTATGAATAAAGAAGAAAAGAACGAAAGTAAAGTCATTATTGAAAATGGAAAAATTAAAACTATTTTTTCCAAAGAAATTGAAAATAATGGAGGATGGATGAGTGTTGATGAATTTTGTAGATTGAGGGATGAATCAATGGATAAATTAGACGAAATGATTAAAATCCAAAGCCAAAATGAATACAAAAGTAAACAAAGAAGTGTACCGGCGTATTAGGGATAATACCTATGTTTCCAAAAGGTCTATTCCAAAATTAAAAAATGCAAAATTTGATTGAAAATATAGCTCTGTTTGAATTACTCTCGGAAAATAAGTAAAAAGTTTGCATTTTGCGAAGTTTTCTTTATCTTTGCGTTAAAATAGAACTGTAGCAATGAAAATTCTAAACAGAAGACTATTAGATAAATTTATTGATAACTATGCTGATGCGGAAAGCGGATTACAACATTGGATTGATATTGTAGAAGAAGCAAATTGGAAATCGCATAATGAACTTAAATTGGATTTTCCTTCTGCCGATTATGTTGGAAAAAATAGATATGTATTTAATATTCGTGGAAATAATTACAGAATGGTCGTTGTTGTTGTTTTCATACAAGGCTCTTTAATGATTCGATTTATAGGAACTCATAAAGAATATAATAGAATAGATTGTAGAACTGTCTAAAACAAAAAAATGGAAAAAAAATTTGAAAATATCACAGTTATCAATGAATTGGAATTGTACGAAAAAGCAATGATTTATGTTGACAGCTTAATCAACGAGGCAACGACTAATGGCGCATTAGACGAACAGGATGCCGATAATGAATATACGCGTGAAATAGGAAGAATAGGCAATATGTGCGCGGATTACGAAAGTGCCTACATGACATTCAAACACTTGAAATTCAAATCGCCATTGGTTATTGGTATTCAAAAAGAGCTTCATATCCGTTCGCTAAAACAGCGCGAAGCAGCCGAGATGCTGGATGTAAAAGAATCTACTTTCAGCCAAATTATCCGCGGCAAACGTCCGGTTTCTATGCAAATGGCAAAGCGACTGTATAAAGTATTTAATATAGACCCGAAGTTGATTTTGGAATATGCTTAAATCAAACGAAACGCCGTAAAAAAATGAATACGAAAGAAGCTAAACTGCAAGCCTTTGGGCGGCTGCTTGATATTATGGACGAGTTACGCGAAAAATGCCCGTGGGATAAATGTCAGACGAACGAAAGTCTGCGCACCAACACCATTGAAGAGACGTATGAACTTTGCGAAGCCATTATCAAGAATGAACCTCCACAAATAAAAAAGGAATTGGGCGACCTCTTGTTGCATGTGATTTTCTATGCAAAGATCGCCGACGAGAAAGAGCAATTCGACATAGCCGATGTCTGTAATACCTTGTGCGACAAATTGATTTTCCGTCATCCGCATGTCTTTGGAGAAGTGGAAGCGAACACCGCCGGTCAGGTGGAACAAAATTGGGAACAAATCAAGTTGAAAGAAAAAGGGGGGAACAAAACCGTGTTGGAAGGCGTTCCGGCCTCGCTGCCCAGTATAGCGAAGGCGCATCGTATTCAGGATAAAGCGCGGAATGCCGGCTTCGATTGGAACCAAAAAGAAGACGTGTGGCCTAAAGTAGAAGAAGAATTGAACGAACTGAAAGACGAAATTCATGCGATGAATAAAGACCGGATGGAAGCCGAGTTCGGCGATCTGTTCTTCAGCCTCATCAATGCCGCCCGTCTATATAAAATCGATCCGGACAATGCTTTGGAACGTACCAATCAAAAGTTTATTCAACGCTTCAACTTTATTGAACAACGAGCGAAAGAAAGCGGAAAGTCATTGAAAGAAATGACCTTAGACGAGATGGAGGTGTTTTGGCAGGAGGCGAAGGGAATTGAGAATTGAGTTGTTGAAATAAAGAATCCGGAACGGATTCGATCTCGGTAGCCCGACGTGAAACGTCGGGTTAATGAAAAAACCCGATTCGTTCAAAATCTGATTTTCATAAATAGCAGCTGTTTCCGATTTATTAAAAAGAAATTAAATTATCCTGAAAAATTCCATTTGGTTATATTTTTGGCTTTTTTGCTACAATAATGCACTTCGACCAAAGCTATACCAAGGCTATACCAAAGCTATACCAACGCCTTTTCCGGGATATTTTTTGACAAATATCATTTTGATAGTTTCAAATCTGCGCTTTCCGTTTCACCGATTAGCGTACAAGGCGGTATTTAAACAAAAATACCTCTTGCCCGCCGAAGCCTGCAAAAGGTAAAAGGAAATTTTAAGCAGTATCCCCGCAGGGAGTCGAACCCTGGACCCAATGATTAAGAGTCATTTGCTCTACCAACTGAGCTACGGAGACTTTCTAAAACGCCGCAAAGATAATAAAAATAATTGAGAATGGAGAATGGAGAATGGAGAATGGAGAATTATTTTGTCATTATCTCTTAATTCTCCATTCTCCATTCTCAATTAAAACCTGAGGTCTACGCCGATTCCAAAAGCTTTGTTTGTTCGCGTGTAGGTGTTATCTCCCGGCATTGATGAAGATAAAGGCACATTCCGATCGCTATAATTGGTAAATAAATAGGCCAAATTCACCCGAATGTTTTTTGTAATATCAATAGCTCCTCCAAATCCAAAAGAAACAGAGTTTACATCAAAACTTAAATCCGAAAAATACGCATCTTTTAATCCCGGGTGCGTGATTTGGGTACCGCAACTGACTAAAAACATCTTATTGATGCGATATTCCAATCCTGCCAAATATTCGTTAACCCCTCCGTTAATATTTTGTTGTTTGTATTCATTATTGGCATCAACCATTCTGGCATTCGAATCGAAAAAACGATGATAGCCTACGGAAATCGTTAACGGCTTTATAATGTCGTATTTTGCGCCGATGGCAAGCAAAGCGGGAACATCAAAAGGAACGCTTGTTCCGTCTTTGAAAGCGTCCAAACCTTCCATTCCGTCAGGAAAAGCAGTTGTTTTATTTTTCAAATTGATAACGGTTTTAAATTCATATTTAACGCCGATATTCAATCCGGCAAAATTGAAATCGAAACCAACAATAGGCGCGACGCCAAAACCGCTTTGTTTGCAATTCAATTGTATATCAAGCGCTGATAATTGATTAATACCTGCAACTGCGCCGTCTGCCTGTTGAGCGACTCCATTAAACGTTCCGATTGCCTCATTTACGCTGAGTGCGCCAGCTTCCGCCGAAGTTATTTTCAAACCGGCAGCCATTTGATCTAATTGCGCTTGAGGAAGCATTCCGTATGCAACCAATTGACTCAATTTAGCATCGCCAAAACCCATACCCACTGCGGGTTGTAAAGAGTTAGCAACATAACGCGCCGTCCCTGCAACCGTAGTAAAATAAGTCGTTAGATTATCTTTGGCTGAAAATTGAACATTGCGCAAATATCCATCGTAACTGTTATTCACAATACTTGCCCGTCCGCCAATATAAGCGGATAGATAGTCATTGATTTTATACGTTGCGCCGAGTTGAACGCCGTAAATAATTTGCGTTCCTTTTACACGACTGTCTAAAGTATAAGTAGTCGGAATACCGGCTGCCGAAGAAAGAGTTGCAATATTTCCCGCTACCTGCGATTCAAAAGAAGGTATCCCATCGCTGAAATCCAACGTTCCTCCGCCGCCTACAACGCCGATGTTTGCCGAAATCGCCCACTTGCCCGTTTTATAGGCTGCTTGCAAATTAGGGATCACCGGAGCTGTCGTTTTTCCTTCAAATTCTTTTACAGAACTTCCACCCCAATTAGCAAATGGAGCAAAATCGGAGGTAATCGTGCGGGTTTGAAATGCACTTTGATTATTCAACGAAAAGAAAAATCCATCTTTATTTAAAAAAGCCAAACCGGCCGGATTCGTATAAGCGGCATCAATTTCGGTCGATGCATCGCGTGCCGGATTTCGTAGAAAAGTGACATTCTGATTCGTATTTGTCAATAAACCACCGGCATAACTATTGAGAATCATTCCCAATGCAATTCCTGTTACAAGTAATTTCTTCTTCATTTCATACATTTTTTAGTGTTAATAGACGGGCAAAGATAGAGGATTATTTTAAATATTACACAAAAAACCAAAAAATGTGCAATTTTTATAATAAATCCCTTCGCTATTTTATGCGATAGAATAAAAAAAACAATGTATCTTTGCACGTTTAATGAATTAATGAATAAATAAAAATATCTAACACTTACAAAATGTCGATAAAAATAGTAGAAGTAACGGATAAATCATCTCTAAAGAAGTTTGTTGCTTTCAATATTCAATTGTATGCAAAAAATCCTTACCATGTGCCCGGTTTGATAGAAGATGAATTAATGACTTTGCGGAAGGACAAGAACCCTGCTTTTGATTTTTGTGAATCCATTTATTTTCTGGCATATAAAGAAAATGAATTAGTAGGCAGGATTGCGGGAATTATTAACCATAAGGCAAATGCAACCTGGAATCAGCAGTATGCCCGTTTCGGTTTTGTTGATTTCATCGACGATGAAGAAGTATCGAAAGCGCTGTTTGAAGCCGTCGAACAATGGGCGCTTCAAAAAGGAATGAATGGAATCCAAGGGCCTTTGGGATTCACCGATTTAGACCACGAAGGACTGTTAGTCTGGGGATTCGACCAATTGGGAACCATGGCCACCGCCTACAGTTTTCCGTATTACAAAAATCATTTGGAGAAATTGGGCTATGCAAAAGACCAGGATTGGAACGAATATCAAATCCAGATTCCGAAAGAAATTCCTGAAAAACATTTTCGAATTGCTGAAATAGTCAAGAAGAAATACGGATTAAAAGTAATAAAATTCAAAAAAACCAAAGAGATTTGGCCCTATGCTAAAAAGATTTTTCAATTATTCAATGTAGCCTATCGCCAACTGTACGGTTACTCCGAATTATCGGAAAAGCAAATCGACTATTACGTTAAAATGTATATTCCCATGCTTCGCCTCGAGATGATTACCGTCATTGTCAGGGAAGCCGACGATGAAGTCGTGGGGATAGGACTGACCTTGCCAAGCCTTTCGCATGCGTTGAAAAAAGCGAAAGGAAATTTGCTGCCTTTCGGTTGGTTCTATCTGTTGAAGACCCTTTACGGCAAAGGGGAAGTGGTGGACTTATATATGATAGGCGTCTTGCCCGAATACCTGAACAAAGGCGTCAATGCTTTAATTTTTACCGACTTGATACCTGTTCTCAACCGTATCGGATTCAAATATGCCGAAAGTAATCCCGAATTGGAAACGAATCTAAAAATACAATCGCAATGGGATTATTTCGACGTAAAGCATCATAAGACCCGCCGGGCTTTTATCAAACATTTCAAATGAACGAATTAGTATACGAAGACGAGCAAATTCAAACCTTAGACTGGTGGGAACATATCCGCCGGCGACCGGGAATGTATATAGGGAAAACGGGCGATGGAAGCTATGCCGATGACGGTGTGTATGTGCTTCTGAAAGAAGTGCTCGACAATGCAATCGACGAACACATGATGGGTTTCGGCAAAACAATTGATATCACGATAGACCAGGGTGTTGTCACGGTTCGCGATTACGGACGCGGCATCCCGCTCGGAAAAGTGGTGGATGTGTCGTCCAAAATGAATACGGGAGGAAAATACGATTCCAAAGCATTCAAAAAATCCGTCGGCTTAAACGGCGTAGGCATCAAAGCCGTCAATGCACTGTCGTCCTATATGTTGGTGCAAAGCTTCAGGGATGGCGAAACCAAAGCGGCGGAATACCGGCAGGCACATCTCGAAGGCGACCTTCCTGTTTCGCCAACCACCCAGCCCAATGGAACTCTGGTGAATTTTATTCCTGATGAAGAAATTTTTGAGAATTATCATTATCGGGACGAATTTGTTGAACCTCTGTTGAAAAACTATGTCTTCCTCAATTCGGGTCTGATTATTTATTACAACGGGAAAAAGCTTTATTCGAAAAACGGATTGGTCGATTTGTTGAGCGAATACATGACTTGCGACCCGCTGTATCCGATTATTCACCTGAGTGGACAAGATATTGAAATCGCCATCACCCATGCCAACCAATACGGCGAAGAATATTATTCGTTTGTAAACGGACAGTTTACTACACAAGGAGGCACTCATTTGTCGTCTTTCAAAGAATCCGTGTCGCGTGTAATTAAGGAGTACTATTCGAAAAACTTTGAATATTCCGATATCCGGATGGGAATGGTGGCTGCCGTAGCAATTAAAGTGGAAGAGCCGGTTTTCGAATCCCAGACAAAAACAAAATTAGGTTCGAAAGACATGGTTCCCGGCGGACCAACCGTACCTAAATTTATCGGCGACTTTATTAAAAAAGAATTGGATAACTACTTACATAAAACTTCCGACACCACCGACGCTTTACTGAAAAAGATTTTGGATTCGGAAAAAGAACGAAAAGCCATTGCCGGGGTCACCAAATTAGCAAGGGAACGGGCCAAAAAAGCCGGACTGCACAATAAAAAGTTACGGGATTGCCGCTTGCATTACAGCGATTCGAAAGGCGAAAATTTGGAAGAGACCTGCATATTTATTACAGAAGGCGATTCGGCAAGCGGTTCCATAACCCAAAGCCGCGACCCTAATTATCAAGCGGTTTTCAGCTTGCGGGGAAAACCGTTGAATACGTTCGGCGAAACAAAGCAAATCGTTTACAGGAACGAAGAGTTTAATTTACTTCAGGCGGCATTGGATATCGAAGACGGCTTGGAAGGATTACGATACAATAAAGTGATTATCGCAACCGATGCCGATGTCGACGGTATGCACATCCGCTTATTGATTATTACTTTCTTTTTGCAGTTTTTCCCCGATTTGATAAAGAACAATCATGTTTTCATTCTTCAGACTCCCCTTTTCCGCGTGAGGAACAAGAAAGAAACCCTGTATTGTTATTCCGAAGAAGAACGTTTGAATGCCATCGAAAAGTTAGGCCCAAATCCCGAAATCACACGATTCAAAGGATTAGGGGAGATTTCGCCTGACGAATTCAAACACTTTATCGGGAAAGATCTTCGCCTCGACCCCGTCAGTATGCGAAAGCAGGACGCCGTGAAGGAAATGCTGGAGTTTTATATGGGTAAGAATACGATGGAACGACAGAGTTTTATTATCAATAACTTAGTCGTGGAGGAAGATATGGCGGTGTAATTGAGAATGGAGAATGAAGAATGAAGAATTTATGTCATTGCGGGCTTGACCCGCAATCCCCTAATATAGTAAATTATGAACAGAGAATTGCCTAAAATAGCATTGTTTCCCGGAACATTCGACCCATTCACGCGAGGACATTTATCCCTGGTTGAACGAGGATTATGCTTGGTTGACGAGATTATCATCGCCATAGGCATCAACTTGGATAAAAAAACCTTTTTCCCTTTGGAACAACGAATGGAAATGCTTAGCCGGTTATTTGAATCGGATTCGAGAATTAAAATTCGATCGTATCAAGGTCTAACCGTCGATTTTGCCAAAGAAACAGAGGCACGGTTCATTCTTCGAGGTATCCGGTCGGTGAATGATTTTGAATATGAAAAGAATATCGCCGACATCAACCGGGAAGTGGCTGGTATCGAAACCTTTGTCTTATTTACGGAACCGCAATATACGCACATCAGTTCGACCATTGTTAGAGAATTATTAACTTACGGAAAATCAGTTGACGCTTTTGTTCCGGAAAATTTACATATCGATGATTATAAAAATAAATAATGTTATGAAACAATTTTTTCTTGCATGCATTTTATTCAGTTGCATGAATGCTTGTTCGTACGGACAAGACCGGAATTATATGGGCGGAGGTATGCTAAATGACATGGCCACCCGAAAAGTAAACATCACTTTAGCTGCGATAGAAAGATTATATGTGGACACCGTTAACAAAGACCAGTTAGCGGAAGATGCCATCACCAGTCTGCTGGAGAAGTTAGATCCGCATTCCGCCTATTTGACAGCCGACGAGGTCAAAGAGTCGAACGAACCGTTGCAGGGAAATTTCGACGGTATTGGTGTCCAGTTTAATATGCTCACCGATACTTTGTATGTGATACAGGTAATTACCGGCGGGCCTTCGGAAAAGGTGGGCATCCAGGCGGGAGATAAAATTATTTTTGTGGACGACACCCTCATTGCCGGCGTCAAAATGAAGAATACCGATGTGATGTCGCGATTGAAAGGCCCGAAAGGGACAACCGTCCGTGTGAAGATTCTCCGTAGCGGTTATCCGGGATTATTGGAATTTAAAATAATCCGTGATAAAATTCCCATGTATAGCGTGAGTTCCTCTTACATGATCGACAAGAAAAACGGCTATATCAAAATCGACCGTTTTGCTAAAACTACGTCTGACGAATTTAAAGAGGCCTTGGGAAAATTGCAGAAGCAAGGGATGGAGAACCTCGTTTTAGACTTACAGGATAACAGTGGCGGCTATTTGGAAGCAGCCATTGAGCTTTCCAATGAATTTTTGGCGCCCGGCTCATTGATTGTTTATACTGAAGGCGTGAACCAAAGGAGAGAAGAAGCCCGGTCGGACAGTAACGGCTCGTTTAGAAAAGGACGATTGGTCGTTTTAGTGAACGAAATTTCCGCTTCTGCCAGTGAAATAGTCTCCGGAGCCATTCAAGATTGGGACCGGGGCGTTATTGTCGGCAGAAGAACGTTTGGAAAAGGATTGGTTCAGCGTCCGATTCCTCTACCCGACGGTTCTATGATCAGGCTGACTACCGCACGTTATTATACGCCTACCGGCCGTTCGATTCAAAAACCGTATACCAAAGGCAATTTGGAAAGCTATAATAAAGACCTGATTGATCGTTATAACCGCGGCGAAATGATTTCCGCCGACAGTATCCATTTTCCCGATTCATTAAAATACAACACGATGACAAAAAATCGCATCGTGTATGGTGGCGGAGGTATCATGCCCGATTATTTTGTTCCGATCGATACAACGAATGCAACCTTTACTGCCAGAACCGCTCCTTTTTACAACGAACTATTCAATAGCAGTATTATTTATAGATATATCCGCTCGCTGATTGAAACCAATCGCAAAACCTACCAGGCGCAATATCCCAATTTTGATTCTTTCAAAAAGAATTTCACGGTGACGGATGCGATGTTGAACGACATGCTAACGATGTATAAAAAGGAGAAGGCCGACGAACTGAAGCAGGAATCCTATCAGCTTACAGAAGATCAGCAGAAAGATTTGGCAAAATCCAAAGTACTGCTGTTACAGTGGATCAAACTGTATGTGGCCAGGGAAATCTTCAGCGAAAACGAATCGTATCAGCTGTTGAATCCGCTGCTTGATACTTACAAAAAAGCGATAGAGATTATCGGCGATGAAAATTTGTATAACCGGTTGCTGACGCTGGATAGGAAATGAAATGGATGAAAAATTAAATATTTTAAAGAATACACTTTGAGATATATAAATATTTTCATAATTTTGTAAAAATTTAGATAATTTTGCCTATGCATAAAACACAGTGAGGGGCAATCCTCACATTTTAAGACATATTAGAAAAGCGTATAGCTGATATTTGAGCTTTGTGGAACTTCGCAAATTTCAAAAGTGTTCAATAATATAGCAAAGACGTTCACGCTGGTAGCGTGGACTTTTACTTGTTTTTATTTGAGCACTTAGGTAGCGAAGACCTCACAAAGCAGATAAAAATATATCGAGTAAAAGGTCCGCGCTTTTTTTATGCCTGTAATTAAATAGAAATGAAATAAAAACAAAATATAAATGAAATACATAATGAAAAGAATTATTTTACTCGCAGGAATTACATTTTTCTTGTGCAGCGTTCAGGCACAAGAAGTATCAAGAGGTCAGTTGATGGATTTGTTTTACAAAGCACAAAAAGCGGAACAAACCGGCAATAGGCAAGAGGCTTTGGAAATTTACAAAACGATTCTTTCGGTCGATGCCAATTTTTCTATTCCTTATTTAAAAATGGCTAATATTTATGCAGTCGACCAGAGTAACAAAGCGTCTATTGCAGCAGCTGCGACATTGTACAAGAAATATCTGTCTTTGCAGCCGGACGACGAAAACGCAGCTGCTATAACAAAAAAGATAGCCGATTTACAACAAAGAACCTCTAACGAGGCGGATTTGAATCAGTTGCTTTATATTGGAAAAGAGGATGCAAAACAAGTTTTTGAAGCAAAAGCACGGCGCGGTATCGCTTCTAATAAAGAGGAATTGGAGCAGCAGATAGAAAAGGCAAATACATTGTACGATCAAGCGCAGGAAGCAATAAGTAACAATAATACTGAAGCAAGCGTACAATATACCGAACAACTATCGGAACAAACCGATCCGTCTAATCCTTTGACAGCACAAACCAGTATGATGATGGCAGAAATGTATGGTAAGCAGGGCAATTTACAGAAAATGCAGAATGAGTTGACAACATTGGCAGACAATTTGGAAATGTATAAACAAATGCAGCAATACTATACTACTACCATAAAAGATGCGTTACCTTTCGAAGATGATATTTGTGGCGTTTGGATATCCGATTTGGCATACAATGATGCCCCCTACCACACAGACTCAAAGTCGCTGCCAGCTTCTATTCTGGCCTCTTCGGCTTTTGCTAAAGCATCAAATCCTACAAACAATAGCGTTACTCCCTTTTTAATTATAGAAATACAAAAAGATGGTAAATCATCTTTTGGATATAATGCTACCATATTACCATATTGTAAAGTAGCAGAAGATTACAAAATATACACAGGCAAACCGTTTCAATATACTCCAAAATACAATGCAAAATTTCAAAGCAGCCTTGCTCTTTCTTCTATTGACTCCATACATTTGGACAATAATTCAGCTTTTTTCCATTTTGGAGATAAAAAATTTAGCGGTACAAGCACAGAAGTTGACAATCTTATTATCAAGCCGGCCATGAGTGTTGTAAGTGAAACCGCTAAATCTGTAATTTCAAATACAGGCAATGTCTATATACAAGCTGCTGCTGAAATAGGAAATTTACTCGTTCAATTGGGGCTCTTTAAGGCAACTGAAAAGAAAAATACGGAAACCGGTCTGGATTTAAATATGCGACGATTATTTGCCGGCTGTACCGAAGTTGATCTAGTACACAACACATACATTACAAAAACGTCGGGATACGAAAAGCAGAGCTCCGATACAATACAACTGAGACTTTACAAATTATATCCCGATGATAGCATCCTATTTACCGCGAATGGAAATGAACTGTTCGGATATAAAACATTCACTAAAGACGAAATTCTACGGATGGATGAATATGAACATTTACAGGCGTTGAAAGACAAAAGTTACTTTAATAAACAAGCCTATAAAAAATTAGCAGACAAGATAAGTGTTTATTGTTATACCAAAGCAAACGATAATCCTGAATTCCAACGTTTTGCTTCCGATAGCCGAAAACGTTTTGAATTTGCCACCAGAGGACTTTCCTATCGAACATTCATAAACAAATACGGAAGCTTCGAAGGTTGGGTCGATGTATCCGGCAAAATGAATGGTTTGGGAAAATCTACGCTTAATGACGGAACAACATACATCGGCAATTGGGAAAATAACAAGTATTCGGGAAAAGGAACAATAACACTTCATGATAAAAAAACTCATGAGGTAACGCAGGAATATACAGGTACTTTTTACAACAATAGCTACAATGGCAAAGGCTTATTAAAATTTGGAACAATTTCTTATGAAGGTGATTTTGTTAATGGCGTTTTTGAAGGAGCAGGAAAACTAGCGGATGCAAGCGGTAATATATATGATGGCGCTTGGAAAAGCGACAAACCGTTGAAAGGTACGATAACTTACCTCAATGGTGACCGTTACGAAGGACCCTGTTTATTTAATCAGAAAACGCAGCAAATAGAGCGAGACGGCACCGGCACAATGGTTTATGCCAATGGACAAAAGGCTTCTGGAAAATGGGAGAATGATAAATTGATATCTATAAAATGAAATTATGAGGCATATTATAATGAAGTATTTATTATCCGTTTTAATATTGCTGTGTACACTAAATGTATTATCGCAAACTTTTGATTGCCAGAAACAAAAAGATAGCGATATGTCTTCTGCTAAAGATGATAAATTCATCGAATATGTAAAGAATGCCGAAGCTATTTTAATAAGGAGTTCTTCTCTTATAAAATCGTGGGATAGAGTTGAATATTTTCCCACTATGAATGAGTGTAATCAATGGCTAAGAAATAATACTGTAAATGGTGAAAAAACAACAACAGTAAATGCAAATATTGAAGGCTTAGGAAGTCGTTCTGGCAGTTATACAACATATTATAGATGTGTTCAATGCAGTGGTTCAGGCTCTACTACGGGAGGTTACGTCAGTGAAGGCAATCGAGTTGATGTGGTTACAGGTGCTGCAATAAGCGCCGTTGATATGAACGACGCACGCAGCGATGTTGTAAAAAATACCGATAACCTTACTGCTGCTGCTGAATACAATAAGGGAAATGTGCGTTTATCCGCCAGAACTCCTATGAGTCCGGATCTTTCTGATTTTGGGAATATGCCTACACAAGACCTTCCAAAAAAAGAGATTCCATGCATCAATATCGGTGTATATCAAGGACAGGATGTTTGCAAAAAGGGCGATACGATTATTGTGGCAGCAACTAATCAAAAGTATTTGTTGCAAGAGCAATCAATGGACGAGGGGTATTCTTACCTCTTGGACGAATATAATATACCCAAAGGCACTTTTGTAATAGAAAAAGATATACAAGGAAGAAAACAAGTAATAGGTTATGTTACAACGAAAGGATACACAACCAATTCGACGCTGATGACCATACAGAATGAATATGCAAAGAATTCAAATGAGTTTAAATTTTATGAAAAGCTAAGAGAAATTGGTCAATATCAAACATCTAAAGTTTATTTCAGGGAAAGCACACAAACAATCCATATCGGAAGAGATAAATATTTACTTTCTCAACAAAAACTGCCCTCCGATTTAAAAATAGGTGGAATTCCCGATGGGAATAATATAAGAATTGTCTGTCTGAAAGAAGGTGCACAGTCTTATTCTGAAGATGATATTATTGGCTATGTTTCTTATACAGGAAATCAATATGCTTTTACGGAAATTAATCGAAATGGTTGCTCGGAGCTGGTATTTCAACAAGACTTAAATACGCTTAATAAATATGCTCAAGTGCTTTTTAATCCTGATCAAACAGTTGATTTCGTGAATAAAGCATGTGAAGATGCATTAAGAGAGCATTTGAAAAAATATCCGCTCACTCTTTTTAAATTTATTGCCAATCAAAATACAATTCCGGGGTCTTCGGAACAAGCAATTTTGCGAATAATGAAATGCTTGGACCCTCAACATTATCCTGAATTTTTCAATCTCTTAGAAGCTAATAATAACGAAATAATGAAAATTTTAGTTGGAAAGCTAAATGATAAAACGCTAAGGCTTTTCGGAGAAAATAATTATACCAGTTTTATCAAAGAATTAATTAGAATGTATGATGAAGTTCCTGATTATTGGCTACCTCGCTTTGCTGAGATCGGAAACGATAAATTATTGGGACAAGTCATCAATCTTAATCCGATGCCATTTACAAGCGATATGAAAAGTTCATTTTCGCCTTTTAGTTCTACAGAGCCGTTAAATGAATTTTCCTTTATTGGAAGATATAACGATGATGGTACAGTAAGTATTTATAGAGAAGAGAATGTTTCATACGGAGGTACAACATCATCCGGTGTCTGGAATCACTCAAATAACGTTGGGATATCAGATAGAAATCCAACCCTTGCTAACCTAAAACCATTAGACCCTGTTGTGATTTTAACAGATAAAGAATTACCGATTGTGAAAACAGCTTTAGAAGGAGAAGAAGTTTCAAATAACGTATATGTTGTTCCTGCCATATTTTTTCAATATAGAGGACAAAAAGAATTTAATCAAACTCTTTGGGATGCAGGAGCTGTTATGGTAGATATAGCAAGCATATATTTAACAGCAGGAAGTAGTGCGTTGGCAACAAAAGCACATTGGATTAGAAAAGTTTGGGCATGGGCTGAAATAGCGGGAAGTCTGGGAGATATTGCAAATAAATCAGGAATAACAAATGAGCAAGTTGGAAAAGTGTTTGATGCATTCAATGATGGATTATTTTATATTTCGGTTACCGGATATTTAATTCCTCAAAAATCGTTGAATGTATTCATTAAAGGTCCAATGCCCAGAACCGTTGGTGCAATTGGATTGAATATGAAAGACAATAGAAGTTTGTCATCAAGTTTTGGAATTGCATTTTCAGGATGGCAAAACGCTGCTGAAAAACTTAACAAAACAGATTTGACTAATAAAAATGATGTAAATAAACTCAAAAAACAATATGAATTTTATCTATCCTGCGGAGTTATAAATGAGGCAGATGAAAAAATAGAGAAAATAAAGAAGTTGCTTTTTTCAAACATTTCTGAGATAACATCTATAAAAGACGCTCAAAATAACCCTGTTGAAGCAAAGCAACAAATGAAAACGCCCAACGGTCATCAAACAATCACCTTCGCTACTCTAACTCTCCTTATCTCCACTACCGGCGATAAATTCCAAGCTCAATCCGGCGATAAGTTTGTCGGTGAAATGAAAGATGGAAAGGTAGTTCAAGGCCAAGGTCAAGTTTACAGAAACAATGCCATAATATATGATTTTCCTACATATAAACGCAATAACTGATGAAATATTTTTCTATTTACATACTGTTCCTCTTATTATATCTTGCCGGCGGATTGCAAGCTCAACCCTTCTCCTCCCACAAGCTGGCAGCAATAGGCGAATTGTTTCCAAAAACTTGCATGCCGCCGACCGACAGCATTTTCAACTGCCCGCAAATCACAAAGGGTAAATCGTTTATTGTCCAATACAATCATAAAAACGAAATCGTGCATTTGGGAGTTTCGTTGTTCAGCCCCGAAACCAAGAATATGATTAGCTTACCGGTATGTAATTTCATCGAACGGCTCATGTTGGAATTGCTTTTGCAAAAGTCAACAGCTGACGTCCGGTCGAAACTGCAGGAATATAAAATCAAGCTGCAAAGAAACGGCGTAGAATACGGAAAAAATCCATTTACTTCTTTAACGCGATTATTGGTCGATATTCAATATCCTACACGATTTGCTATACGTAAAGATTCAGCGTTATATACAGCCGTTTGGGAATTTGGAAATAATGAACGATTCAACCTGTCGTTTCCTGCTTCCCGCGAATTGATATTCGGAACGGATAAAGCAGAATCGGATACCGGAATATTCGAATTGTTTGCCGACGACAGTTGCCGGAAAAGTTTTGAGGCCGTCGCCCCGGAAGTTGTTCTAGGAAACGACTTAACACCGGTAGCCGGCACGAATCTATACATACGTCAAGGCAATATGTTTATGATTACCTCACTCAATGCCGATACCTATTATCAACGGTCGGACACGCTTTACAGGTTGGTTTTTGACTCTGCCTATCCGTATGAATCATTAGCAAATTTATTCCTGACAAAACAGATAGGAAATTCTTTGCTTTTGAAAATCACCCATCGAAAATATGGGGGATTCACTCCCGAATTTACAATCCCGTTAGACCGTTTTCTTTGTCTATTCGATAAAGGATTCGCAATTTATTGTTTGTTGCGCCGAACAGACCCGGAAAGCATACGGGTTTCCATTGTCTTGCACAATCGCGATTTTAATTACTTTCATCTGTTAAGCGTTCAAACAACAGCAGAACAATTATTTACATCCGGTGGAGTTCTTACTGCCGATTTTTATACAAATATTCCATTGCATAATTTGAAGAGTTTATTTTAACAAAAAATATATATGAAATATGAAACGAAAAGGTTTATTTTTTTTATCGGTTATATTGCTTTTTAGCAGTCAACTACTCAAAGCTCAACTCGAAACTTGTAATCTTGTAATAACAGATGGGATTCAAAATGAAAAACTGAAGCAGACCATTGAGAAAAATGTATCAAATTTTCTAACTGCCTGTAATACAGCTGTCATCAAGAGTGGACAACCCAATTTAAACAAACAAACAACCACAGATGATGCGCGAAAAAACTTCGCTTCTATTTGGCAAAATAGCCCGGTAGGATGCAGTGTATCCTCTTTAGAACGGAAATGTTTAATTCGTCCTTCCGGCGGTTATCAGATTCGCGATATTCCTGTTACCATGTTCGATGCGCCGGAGAATGAACAGAACCAGGAGATTGTCATTAACTTAACCGACGATGGCAGAGTGGATGATATTCTTATTCCAATCACTCAATATACTGATATTTTAAGCGATCAAATAGATGTTGAAGATGTTAATTTACGCACGGTAGTACTGGATTTTGTTGAAAATTTCCGTACAGCTTATAATAAAAAGGATATCAAATTTTTAAGTACTCTTTTCAGCGAAGATGCAATTATTATTGTAGGTAAGGAAATCAAGGAAATTCGACAGCCAAAATCAGATATTACTTCGAACAATCTATTATTACAAGGAAAAGGAAAAATGTTTGAGTATCAGGTTAAAACAAAGAAAGAGTACATTACTTCCTTAGCCAATACGTTTAAAAATAATAAATATATTGACGTTCTGTTTGACAGTATTGAAGTCATTCGTCATCCTAATCCTCAATATCCTGTTTATGGCGTAACGCTAATGCAAGATTGGAAATCATCAAGTTATATGGATACAGGCTATGTATTTCTGCTTATCAATTTCGAAGATATAAACCATCCAATGATAAAAGTGCGTACATGGCAACCGGAAAAATACCAAGGACGAGAATTGAGGAGAGATGAAATATTTCAAATAGGAGATTTTATTCACTAAATACATTATTATGAAGACAATAGCTTTATTTACATTATTTTTTATCACGGTTTATGCTTCAGCACAAAGATCGTTGGAATATAGGGATATATCAACTGAAAATGAAGTATACTCTTTAAGAAATGGCAATATATATGCCCGTATTACAATATCAACCGAGATGAATATTTACCCATACTTCAAATCCATGGGTGGCATACAACAAACTCCTGTAGAAACAGACACATTAGGGAGTAAGGTATATTACCATTTAGATCTTGATGCCAAACACTATCCAAGGACAAATCTGGAAATTAACGTAAATGGTTTTTCTCCTTTAATTTTAAAATGGGACAATCTCCAGCCTAATCAATGGCTCAGGTATGATATTTACGATCCGGATTCTACGATTGTCGATTGTTTTCATCAATTAACACGTGAAGGGATGAAATCATTTCAAACAGGAAATTATGATGAAACTAAAAGAAAATATGAAGAAATAACGAAGATATGTTCAGAATTAAAAGAAGAAGATAAGAACTATATTGATGCTGAACTGAATTTGATAGATACACTTATTGTGTGGAGAAATATGGCAAATGAATATTTTGCAGGTAAGGATTATTTAAAAGCAATAGAATATTATAATAAAATATATGAACGAAATCCTGCAGATGAATTCTCTCGAAGCAAAAGTTTTGAGGCACAAATGAGATTATCGGAGAATTGCAAAACAGACTTTGACAAAGCGGAAAATTTTTTCAATGACAAAGACTATGCCAATGCTAAAATCCTGTATGAAAAAGTGGTCGCTCAATCATGCCTCAATATGGCTGATGCTAAAGAGAGATTATTGAAAATAGACAATATCCTAAAAAGTAAGGGTATACATGCCTTAACTTATGAATATGCAAACGGTGCTCCTCTCGGTTTTTCTACCGGAAGCTATAAAGACCATAATACATCCGGATATTTTACATTACGTTTTAATTCAGACGTTTTTGAACTGATACGAACAAATACCGACTCAACGAAACGCCCGGAATTAAATGTGTCTTTTGGGTGGACTATTCCAATTGTAAAACCCGTATGGATATTTTTCGGACCAGGATACACTGGTGTAGGCCAATATACTGTGAGTAACAACAAAGATCAAAAAGACACACAAGATCAAAAAGACACACAAGATCAATTGGATTTAAAAATTAACAGCGCTATTTCTCCGGAAATAGGAATTTTAGGAAAAATTATCATTACAGACCAAATAATCGTTACTTTACGGTACACATATCAATATCGATTTGCATTGGAAAAAGATATGCAAGATTATATCGGTACCTCAAGGCACGTTTTTGGTATTGGTATTTGCTTTTAACTGTGAATATGATAAAGAAATTTGAAAATATTACGGTTATTGCTGCCGAAATGCTGGATACCTAAAATTCAGGCCACCCATACTATCACAATTTAGGGAGCGAGTATTTCATACATCCGTTTCACGCCTTTTGGGCATACAATAAATTTATATTTTGCCAAAGTTGTATTTTTTTATACCTTTGTGGCAAATAATAACCTGAGTTCGGGATAAGAGATAGCCCGTTAGGGCTTTCATATCAATAGAATACGATTCCCAATCCAACCGCTTTTGTCCGAATTCTATGATTAAACCAAATATTTTTTGTTAAAAATTGTTATATTTTTCAAGCGGATTTTATCCACGGATTCAGATAGTTTTCTTGATACGGTATTTTACTTTTGACTACAGCAAAAAT
>Ga0123357_10002037_pt1 | contig 22166 bp, 22 predicted proteins | sample TergutEmb28metaG_FD_89873 | JGI IMG/M metagenome (GOLD analysis project Ga0123357, IMG submission 89873) | Embiratermes neotenicus P4 segment gut microbial communities from Petit-Saut dam, French Guiana - Emb289 P4 | ecosystem: Host-associated > Arthropoda: Insects > Digestive system > Gut ... | reverse complement strand
TCCCAGTACTTCAGTTTTCCCCTGTCAGTACCATTCCACCAATGCCCCATACCCATCCATTCACCTACCACCCTCGCTATATAATGTTTCTCTCCCAGTACTTCAGTTTTCCCCTGTCAGTACCATTCCACCAATGCCCCATACCCATCCATTCACCTACCACCCTCGCTATATAATGTTTCTCTCCCAGTACTTCAGTTTTCCCCATTCAGTACCATTCCACCAATGCTCCACACCCATCTTCATCTTAACACTCCTGTTATCAGAAGGACAAGCGGGCGAAGCCTGAGAACCTTCAAATAAAGCGGGGGTTCTTAACCTTTTTTGTGCCATGAAAGCCTTTGTGAGTCTGGCGAAACCGAAGGACCCCTTCTCAGAAAAATGAGTTTAAATGCATAAAATAAAATACACATATGTAGAAGAAGACCAAGTGTGCTCAGATACTGTTTTCAAAACATTACAAGACAGCAAACATGTAATATGGCAATATGCTTCTTTGTTGATCCATCAAAGTAATAACAAGACAATAAGTAAATTTATAAGATAGGTAAAGGTAAAGGTAAAGTTCACCATAGAATAGGCCACGAAGGCCCAGTGGGGTATTAGATGTAAAGCTCTACTCTTTCTTTAACCTTGGCACTAAATGACTTGGGTGGTCAACGTCACGCCCCGGCCGCTTTACCCCTGGGAAAGGTCCGGTACCCATTGTACAGCAAGCTGGGTGGGCCCCAGGGCCGGTCTGGACGAGTGAGGAAAATTTTAAGAGACAGGCAAGTTGAAATTAAATTTCATTCTTTTTAAAGATATTTAAGTGCGAACGCAAATGTATTCTCGTTATCCTTTCTTAGGGCATAATAATTTTGGACGGTGAGATTTACTGGAGTTAACAGACATGTTTGGAGTCTACAGTCCATAAATGACTGTGCTTCCTACATTTATTATTGAATGAAAAGACAGATTTGAGTTAGGTTCGGTTAGTGGAAATAAATTGCAATTTTTCCCCATCCAAGTTCACGGACCCCCTGAAATCTATCAACGGGTCTGTGCATCCCACGGTAAGAACGGCTGACATAAAACAACACTCTTTCGGACATTGGGGAGCACTGAATAGAACAGCGCGTTCACGTTTTTGCCACTTCATAGCTTGAAGGTCATTTGTGTAACGTCGCAAAGGGTAACACCGGTTACTGCGGGCTAGTTTGCGGACCGCACGTGGACAAACATCAGTAATTTGTATATGTAACTGCCTAAACAATTGTGCAGTTTTGATAGTACATATACAATCTACAAATGTGACCATGTGCCGTGGGTTGGAGACCCGTAGGTAAAGTTGTCCCCATGCACGATAAGGAGGCGTGATGGAGAGCAAAGCTATAGCTCCACTTATTCTTAACCTCAGCACCAGGTGCCTCCCCATTGCCGGCACTGAAACCGGTACCCAGTGTTCGCCATTTGTATGTCAAACCTAAGAATGACGCTGCTTACAGCATCTGCAGAAACCAATCACAGTTTCGGAAATGGACTCAAATCGTGCCAACAGCTGCGCCACTCTACACTGCTATTACTGTCACGTGACCCGGGCTGACGAACTGACGGGTCATTCATTGCGGCCTAAGCCTCATGACGTCACGGCATTTTAACCCATATATGTCGATCCTAGTCGCCGTGCCCTAGCGTGTTTGCTCCTCACTAGGCCTGATATATCTGTCCGTGTTTTACAGACTGCTACTGTGTGCCGTAGCGTCCACAGTGCATGTACATAGTTCCCAGCACAATTCATGGAGCCTGCCGTCCTGCTGCATAGACAATACAGCGCTCCACACATCAGCACACGTGTTCGCATTAATTATTTTACCTGACAACTACTGTTTGTCACTTGCCGCAGACACTCTAGTGCCGTGTGGACCGTCGGTTTTACGGGTAATTAGCACGATACACGAGCCAGCAGGAAGTAAGTGACAACCGGCAGCGGTAAAACAAAATACCTGTACGCAAGTTTGTACAAGGCATTCACTCCAATCCAGAAGCCAAGAAGCCAACATGTGCAGCTGACATACAGACTTGCCACCTCTCACGTCACTTCTGCTTCGCACACAACTAAACCAGCCTTTGTTAGGCTTCACCAAAGACGTATGCTGTTAGTTGCAGTACGAACACTGACACTGACGGTTCAAACTGTACGGATGTCTACTCTTCCTGTCCAGTGTAAACAGAGACTACGTAACAGGCCGATCCCCCGTCCAGGCAATTGTACCAAGAACAGACTGAGGAGGTGGGAAGAAATGTGATGAATTAAGTGGGAGGAGGCGGAGGGGATGACGCACAACCACGAGGAGATGGGAGGAGAGGGAGAACGAACATCAGGAGGGGAGGAAGTTATGAATGCCAGAGCATGAGGACAATAGCCTTAGGGTGTGTAGCCCTAGTGAACCAGCTTCTGACAGGCACATAAAATGAAATTAGGTCTGCAAAATTTTGTACAAAGACCAACAAATGCACTTGGATGTACGAATGTAATTAGTTACATACTAATCATCGACATGTTTCGGTGATACGCAGGGAGGTGATTATTATGTAACATAATGACATTCATACATCCAAGTGCATTGTTGGGCTGTTAAATATACACGTCTGATTAAAGCACGGAGCATCGAACATACAAAACTGCAATCACGTCACGTGACAGTGCCACCGACTGTGCATCATAACGCACAGCAACGCGAATGACATCGAAAGGAAAATTCTGCGTTCGGACTGTTCGCTGCGGGAGACAGGCGGTGGCGTGGGGCGGTCGTACTGGATGGGGGATTTTAAAGAAAGCGAACACAGGCAAAAACTAAAATAACTACTCTAGAAAACGCCGGGCTCCACGACAATGCGGATGCCGCAACATTCGGGCGCACGAGGTCTGTCAGCCCTGCACAGTAGGGTACCGAAAATCGTGAAACTCGACGTTCGGGAATTCGAACTTTCGTTATCACCCAATGTAATACCACTGTTCGACCTTTCGTGACTGGTTCCCATGAATCAAGATAAGACCACGTGCCTGGCGAGTCTTCTATCGCGCAATGACTCTCAGCTCAGCCCAGCTCTGCCTTTCAGTTAGTGAGGTTGCCTGTTTAGTCTTGTAGCCAGTAAATTCTCTCCTTCAATCATGAAATGTATTTATCCTTCCACAAAAGGTCGTAGTGCATTAAAAATAATCTATGTTCTCTGTTATGAACAGGTATATTCGTATCAGCGACACATAACTGAATGCCACACGTAAAAAATATGTTCTTTGTGCGCTCTGAGGTTATTTTATATCTTTGCATCTGGTACTTCTTATGTACGTTCCTGCAATTAAACAGACGTTTTACATTTAACTGGACTGCCATGTTCGAGGTGACCTTATCCCAAAGAATCACACATGCCACATTACTCACAACGTGCACAGGCGCCGTTCCTGTCAGCATTCCCCCGCCCCAAATACACTCCATTCCGCCATCTTATGATATTCTCACATCGCGCGGTATCCTACAATGTTACACCATGTGGTGTGGACAATGGGTATCGACGTTTCAAAAGCATATATATCCTGTATTTTCAGCGATAAAATGCCTGATGATGGAGGCAACAGCTTCACACACCTACCAGACTACACGGCGTCTATTCCAGATTACTCCATTCATATACACTGTGAGTCTACAGCTGGGTCCTCCAGTCGACCACACCAACCCCAGGAAGCTGACAATCGCTCATCTGGTTTTGCCTGTGCAGCATCGACACTACACACTGCCACCACCGGACACACAACCTTCCCTTGCCCGCTCATGAAATTGTCAACTGACAACCTTTTTGCGGTAAAAAAAAAACAAAAAATGGTGAATCGCGTGTGCTGTTTGTGTACTGACACAGGGTGTTAGAAGGGCTCTGGGGTCCCAAATGGGGTTGTCATGCCACACCAGATGCATAAGTAGTAGCAGCAGTAGTACAGACTTACAGCTTACAAGTGACTAAACTGGAATTAGGAAGGAAGCGGTCGTGGCCTGACTTCAGATACTATCCAATACTGGCCTCGTTAATGACGACATATACACTTCTGACATAAAACTTACGAAGATGCTGAATTCAGAGGTGAAAAATACCAACCTTAGACGGTTGTGGAACTTGATCTAACATCCTATGGGAAGAATATATAGCTCGTGCGTGCGTGAGTAGTGTTGAGGAAGTTTCTAGGCCTAAAGAGGAAGAAGTGGAATCGAACTCGACAAGACTACACAATGAAGAATTTCACAGTTTGCCTTTACTCTTCACCTTGTACTGTAATACGACGAACAACTCAAGAAGGAGTGGATGGACGGTGCACTTAGCACGTATGTGCCAGATGAGAGCTTCATACACAGTTGTTGTGAGGAAACGTGGAACGAACAGCCCACTTGGAAGACACAGGAGTAGATGGTAGGAATATGCACTAAAACGTATGTTAACGATTAAACATAGCAAGGCGTATACTGCATTCATCTGGCTCCCGTTTGGTTTTCCGCAATGAGCCTTTGTGGGCACTAATACATCGCCGATAATTTCCTGGCCATCTACTCAACCATCAGCTTCTACGAAGAACACTGCTTCTTAGAGTTAATGAACGATTAGCAATGGAGACGATTAAGTGGTTCTTGTGTTACGCAATTCAGAGTAAATGACAACGCTGAAGTACGTCACGAAGGCGAATGGAATGTGGAGACACATTTCCGCGAAATCTATCCTCGGCAACTGATTCAAGCGTGTAATTTACACGTACATCCAAAACCACAGTTTTATACCCCCGCTCCGTGCAGTCAACAAAAGAGTACCCACAATGGTTTTGATAACTACTACAGGTACACCGCGTTTTTTTATTTTCATACTTTCAGTGTCCTTGGTACGTTACATTCACCCCCCCCCAACATAACAGGTAGGATAGTAGGTTCTTTTACTTCTTGCCCCTTCTTCAGAACTTAACTGTTCCTCAGCTAGTAAAATAATTCCGTACATTTCATGGAACCCGAAGTTCCTATTCCGGTCACCTCCTGCCAAGTGATCCGCATCCCCAGTCACATGAATCCAATCTATACCCTCCCATCCTGTTTATTTAACATCCTTTTCAATATTTACCTCCCACCTACGCCTAGGTCATCGAACAGGTATCCTCCCTTTGTCTTCCAAACCTTCAAGCATTTCACTGTTCTACTATGCGTGCCACAATCCCCACCCACCTCACCTTCCTGGCCATGGTGTACACAGACAGGTTATGAAACTACGCAGTTTTCCGTACCCTCCCGTTAGTTACCAGTCTAGTCTAATTTTCTCATCATCATCTTGTTATATTCTTCCCTCACCGTAAGATACCACGTTTCACACCCCAGGCCTCTGCATAACCCTTCAGTAACTAGCAACTGCGGCCAACTCATCTGGCGCTGACTCTACGCACATAACCTCAACAATGTTTACCTTACTTGGTGTCTTCAGCTATCGTCTCAAGTTTTATTGTACTTAAGGAACAGTATCGGCGTTACAAACAAAACCAAATACCTAACTTTACACACACACACACACACACATACATACATAGCTATTAGCTGGGTACGCCAATTTATAGAACACTATACACCGTTACACGACAGAGATTACTTACTTGTAAGAATCCTTCCCGACATCAAACAATCGCTTCACGCGCCGCACAAAGAAGAAATGATAAACAATGAAACCACTAAATTATTTCTTCAGCGATTCAAGTATTACTACATACACCTGAACAAGTATCTGGATGCCAAACGCCAGTGACAAGATCCTCGAACACACAAATTACACAACTACTATAGTGTTTAAATTCTTCGCGTTTAGATGTTTTGCGGTATTATAAGAATAAAAATATTCGTACACTGTTCTTCCACCAAGCGTAACTAACTAAATAACAGAGAGACATTACACCTTTTCACCTACTGATAGGCACGGAATATTAGTACAACGTATCACCGATACGCGCCGCTAAAATTCATGCCCCAGAACAAGTTATTATTATATTAACAGATGGCGCTGATGGGTGATGACTGTCCATTGGCGCTACATTTTAAAACTACTTCGCAGTGTGTTCACATTCGAAAAAAATTTCAACTAACACTTTTCAGGTTCAAATCCTTTGGCAAATCTTGCATTAGAAAATTTCGGGGTTGTCTTTAAATTCAAACACGTTGTTATAAGAGAGAATATTGTCTTTTCTGAAGCCAGTACATTCAATTTATTTTAATTTTGTACATAATCCATGGAGTAAAAGCTACTAGTTACTCAGTCTGCCAGCAAATTCCCAGTCTATTACGAAACCCAAAGATTCCTCACCTCTTTAACAACAGTCCACTGGATACTAACCCATGCCAGTTGAGAGATGTTCACATCCTTACACATATAACCTAGTTCTGTAAATTTATAATAATATCTTCCCATCTACATGTAGGTATGTGACTCTCAAGTGTACTTTTTGTTTCAAGTTTCGAACTACAGTATGTACTGCACTGTCATTTTCCTCCGTGCAAGTTACCTATGAATACAACAAATAATAATCTTCACTGACTGACATAGTGAGACCCAGGTGCAAAAAATAGAAACTGTAATCTAACCAAAATAATTTCATCACTAAATGAAATGAAAATCTGCTGCTTCTACAACAGTAACATATGCACCTGTGGGATGGATGGCTGACAACCCTTCACCAAAACAAGAAACAGGTTATAGTGTTACAATGGCCTTCACTAGCCGACACCCTTCAATTCAGAAAGGAATGTTCATTTTCCAATAAGGCTGGGAATTTCTTGACAAGATGAGCGAATGTCAGCTTTTGAAGAACCCTGCTCCACTGGACAATTATCTATTGCGTTTTGTGAACTGTAAGCATAGCACATATTCTGCCAAGATGATCATAACACTGCCGTCCCCAGGATGTGCCCCATGTAATGTGGTTGGTAGTAACTAACTCTGGAGCAAGCCTGCAGCCTTCAACTTCAAGGCACAAAAAATGCAGGCAGTTCAGAAGAACATATCACCCTCATCTTAAAAGAAGAAGTCAGGGGCAGAAGGTCTCCCCAGAATATGGGTACCTATCTACCAGTTAATGTTGGGTCACATTCCACATTAAGCTCCATCTCACATGTGACATTAGAAAAACTAACATGGTTTCTAAGTTTCCTACTGAAAACGATCAAGAATTATCACCCCTGGCAACATGACACAACACTTCATCAGGCTGTAGATGGAGGGGACAGCCTCCAGCAGTGGAGGGTAACTGCAAACATAATTAATAAGTAGAGGCAGACAGCCAAAAAGTGGTGACACTCAAGAAATGGTGGTGGATGAGAAAAAACCAGAATGTTGCACAATATTACTGCAGGATTTGAACTTAAATGGATGCTTTGGAATGTTTAAAACAATGCAAAATGAAACATTAAACTTGGAAACAGAGACATGAGAACTGGCAAAGTATAAGCCAGAGTTTGTGGGAGTAAAGTAGGTAAGATGGGACAAAGTTGGCATAGATTATAGTTTTGTCTTATGGAAAAAGGAAATGAAAATTTGCACTGACAGACAGGAATTTCTTGTACATAAGGGAAATCATATGAGCAGCTAGGAGAGTAGAGTATTTGGGTTTGTTTATATATTTATATATATATATGTATATATATTAATGCTGCCAACTGCTGACTGTATGTAGAACATGTGGCAGATGAACACATGTGAGTGGGGAAAATTGGTGAAACAATGCAGATGTGGTGAGAAAAAATGAAGCATCTAGATAAAAATGTGTCCCAGTGTGACTTTATCCACCTCAAGTCCCACAGCCATGGACTTCAACAGTTCCCAGATATCTATACCAGATCTTGATCTAGAAATCAGTACATCAAAATCCTTTTTCTAATCTTACTTATTCTCACCCAAGTGGCAGTAACTACAAATAAACCCACCAGCTCCTTATGTCGATGTGCCAACACATATCTGAGGATGTGAAGCTGTACTGCTGCCAATGTGAGGTTTTGTAACAACAACAATCTGATATCTCACATAACACAGCTATGTGATCACAATTAGTAGCAACAGGCATATACAATAGCAGCTCAAATAATGATATAATATAGGTTCCTTATGACACCACAATGTGGTGCACACAGTACCAGACTACAGCAACACATCTAAGCACTCAGTGTGACTAGTATTACTTACTTACTCCATGGAGCAAAGTCCTTCTTGAGAAGCTAACCGGTTCTCAGCTAGTCAAGAAATTTCCTGCATTTTATGGAACCCAAACATTCATTACCACAGTCACAAGTGCATGCCACATGTCCATATCCTGAGCCAGCTCAATCCAGTTCATACCCCCACATCCTATTTCCTGAAGATCCATCTTAGTATTACTATCCCCTCTATGTCTGGGTCTTCCAAGTGGCTTCTTTCCCTCAGGTTTCCCCACCAAAACTGTGAATACGCCTCTCCTAGCCCCCATACACGCTACACGCCACGCCCATCTCATTCTTCTCGATTTTATCACCCAAACAATATTGGGTGAGGAGTACAGATCATTCAGCTCCTCATTATGTAGTTTCCTCCACTCCCCTGTTACCTCATCCCTCTTAGGCCCAAATTTTCTCCTCAACACCCTATTCTAAAACATCCTCAGCCTGCGTTTCTCCCTCAATGTCAGCGATCAAGTTTCACACCCACAGAAAACAATAGGCAGAATTATACTTCTGTTTATCTTAATCTTTAAATTTTTGGATGGCAACATGGAAGACAAAATATTCTGCACTGAATGATAGCAAGCATTCACAGACCTCAATCTGCTCTTAATTTCTTCCTGAATAGAATTTTGATCTGTTAAAGCTGTTCCAAAATATATGAATTCTTCCACCCTTTCAAAGGATCTATTATGAACCTTCATATTGTGACTTTGTCCTGCATTCTGATCTTGAGACATGACCAGGTACTTAGTTTTATCAGCATTTACTTCTAGTCCAATCTCGTTACTAGCCACTACCAAAGCTTCTGGTTTTCCTTTATAGTTTGTACGCTTCATCCCGATATATTAACATCAAAAGCAATAACCAGAAGATGATGTGTACTATTTAATTTCAAGCCATCCTGGTTTACCTGAACCCTCCTAAATACATACTCAAAAGCATAGTTGAAAAGCAATGGAGATAAGACATCTCCTTGTTTCAAAACATTCCTAACAGGAAACATGTCAGACAAATATTTGCCTTCCTGGACTCTGCTACACATTTCTCTCAGACACATTTTTATTAGCCTTACCAGTTTCAAAGGGATATGAGAATATTACACAAGATCTCCCTCCTAACTGAAGCATAAGCTTTCGTGAAGTCTACAAAGCAGTGTGATGAGTATAAAGGCTTTAATTAACAGCACTGAATTTTGTCCAGTAAATTCTGCCCTAAGTGTGACATAACATTATGAATGCAGAGGTGTGTAATTTTCATTCAATAAACTGTTCGCTATCATAGTGTTTTCTTTGTTTGTATGGGTGTGCAAAGGTTACCACACATTCCAGATCACGCATCTTACACAAATATTGTTTATAATAAGACATGTTACATGTTAAAACAGATAACTTTTGTTTTAGGACTGACTTCAAAACTATGACAAACTGAAGTCCCAAGTACTGCAAGTGAATGTTAAGTGCTCCTCAAGAGCTTGCGACTTAATTGTTGAGTTATTTCATGGATTGTATTGCTCTGGTTCGATGTGTGTTCGATGTTCAGAAATGTAATGTAATGTAGTTAAAAACATCAACTGCACAGAATACACTAAACCATTACAAACTGCTGACTTCATCCAGCCTTCACTTTGCAATAGCCACAAACTGTTTAGATGGAAGTTGTTTTAAAAATGTTAGCCAATATGACAGAAATGTGTTACAGTGGGCCACTACTGAAATGTATTGACATTAACAAACATAAGCAAAACCTTGTTATTGAACGTACAAATGACAACACATAAACTACTCAAACTGAAGACAAAGCTTTATCAGTGACCAATGTGATGTGCTTTAGATAGCAGAAGTGCTGTGAGCATACAAAGTGCTGTGAGCAAAAGAGGATGAATTAGGAAGGGTGCCATTTTTAAAGAGGGGCACCTCAGTACTCCTCTTACATGCATTAGTAAACATCACATGAAACAGCAAACAATGCCAAATTTCTCTGCATCTGGATAGAATTTAGCACCAAGTTTTGTCACAATAATTACCTGAAGGGCGGTGCATGAATATTTGTAAGAGAGGATACATCAAGCAATGGAGTTAAAGAAAACAAGTAGAGAAAAAGATGTTTGAAATATATGCAGTTAACTGCATATCACACAGCCCACATGGCAACTTAAAACAATTTGTATAACTGCCAGATAATACCTTGAAATGACTATATCAATAATCTGCACAGTTTTTACTTTGTGGTGATATAAATGTATGTAGAGAGCCAAGACAACTTGGCACAGTAATGATACATTTAATGGAACATATGTGATTACATTTCCTACAAGACTATGAAATAATAATGGCACATTAATTGATAACATATTTCTGGATAATACGAAACACAATTGCATTTGAGTTTTTACAATGGTAAATGGACTGGAAGATCAAGACACTCAAATTCTTGTTCTGAAAGCTGCAAATTCCAGTCCAAAAAGTTACTAAAAAGATACAACAACACTAATAAATATTTAAACTGTAATATTTCAGCTACTTTTAAAGGAAGAAACATGGCATGCTGTGCACAACACTGATAATACCCATAGCATGTTCAGCTCCATTCATTGTACCTTTTTGAATAACTTCTCAGAACAGTTTTCCCATAGCAGTTTGGATTTAGAAAAGAAATTACTGTTGAAAACACAGTTTTTCCACTAACTGAAAATACTGTTACTGTGTTAAATCAATGAAAGCAGATAGAAAATATTTTTGCGATTTGGACAACGCATTGGACTGCGTCAGCCATGAAATTCTCTCAGGTAAAATGTTCTATTATGCCACATGTGGAGTAAAGGTTCAGTGGTTAGAATCCTACCTCATAAACAGGAAGCAGGTCAAAATACTTCCAAATCAGCAAAAAAATCTTCATCCAACTGGGGAACAACAAAATGTGGTATTCTCAAGTGGATCAATTTTGGGACATTTGTTATTCATACTAAACATTAACGATCTTCCTCATGGGATAAACACCTATTCTAAACCTGCATTGTTTTATGATGAACAAGTGTATTAACGACTGCTGATAACTTAAATGACTTGCAAATTAGATCTGCATCTGTAGTGAATTATATGGTCCACAGTGACCGGATTGTCTCTGAATACATATATAGGAGAAATGTAATAACATTTAATTTAAAGCATCTCCATGATGATTCAGATCCAATTCTCAATCAAGACACACAAATCAAGGAAGTGACAAATATAACATTTCTTGGTTTGGGAACTGAAAAAAATATGGAAAGGAACACTGATATTGAGCAAATAGTAGCATTAATGAGTACTGCTGCCTGTTAAGCAGCTAGATTTATGCAGCATCATTTTAGTAATACAGACACACTAACAGTGATCTACTTTGCTTACTGCCATTCAATAATGAAATAGGGAATTATATTATGGGGAAACTCTAAATATAACAAGAGTTTTTCAGGTACAAAAGAAAATTGTGAGACGACAGAGATTAAATCCAGATTTTCATGTAAACCTTTATTCAAAGCAATGGAAACATAAACTCTAGCTTCTCAATATATACTACCTGTGACTATTTTGGTATATAATTTAGGATATGTACTTTCAACTATTCAGTGCACAGTATTGATAAAAAGGAGGGGAAGAAGAGGTATTGCTTTACTCTTGCTTTAATAGTGGCACTAGATGTGGATGGTTGGGTGGTTAACACCATGCCTCAACCACTTTAACTCCAGGGAAGACCCAGTACCCTTCGTGTAGGAGGCTGGGTGGGCTCCAGGTTTAGTCCAGATGGGTGCAGAAAATCTTGCCCCCACCAGGACTCGATCCCTGGACCGTTGTCACACCAACCATGCTATCCTGGCCCTGCACAGTATTGATATAAGAAAGTACAAGGTGGTTCAAATTAGACCGGGACTACTTGTTTGTAAATCTGGCGACATCAGTCCCGGTCATATTTGAACCACCTTGTACAACTACACAGACTAATTGTAAATTTTGCATCTTCTCAGAGGGGTGTATTATGCAAGCATACAGATATGTAATATATTAGAGCATCCTTGCACAATTAGGAAAGGACAAGAAATACTTAACATCAGCTCTGAAAAGAACTTTATTGTTGGATTCTTTTATTAAACTAATGAATAATTGTATTTTCAATAAGAACTAAATCCTGATAAGAACATTTTTTTTTTTTTGTTTTCTACATTTTTCTGACATACATATTGATTATTTTTTTAACTGTATGCCTTGTTTTGCATGTCCAAATGCCATATGGCAGACTAAAGGGTCAATGGAATTGGTATGTATGTTATGTATGTGTATGAATGAATGAATGTTATGTATAACTTTATAAACAGGAACTGTACAAAACATAATATAACACAAACCAATTTTCATACACTACACATATAAAGGATGAATGTTTTGGATTGTCTGCTTCCTACGACACAGTGGACATTCTTGTGTCTTACTGATAATGGCCACAATACAGGAATAGCAAAACACGTGCCCACACTGTGTTGACATCACTTGTTGTTCTGGTGCTGGATTATGAAATTTCAGCCCCTCAAGACACACTGGACACAAAAGAGTATCTGAAAGATTCTTCTTGCAAGATTTTTTCTTGGAGGATTTCTTCTCAGTACAGCCTCCCGCCCTGGAACACAGGTACAGATATAGACCATCTTCTGCATTATGACACCATGTAGAGTGGCTGCTGTGTATCAGGATTACAAGGAAATTAAAGTTAGCCACGTAGACATCTACTTTCTACTTGTGTCCCCTGTCAAGGGCTGCTTCTTACTTTTCCCCTGCTACTGGAATAGCTGTCCTTGTCAGGGCCAAGGGTTTCCACTGGACCATCTGCACACTGTTTTTTGTTTCCTTCTTCATGACTGACTGGCTGTGCCTGTCCTCAATAGCACATTTCGCTGTTCCCTTCTACATAACTAGCCACTTTCACAACTCTGATGATGCAGTATATTCCTCTCAACCAATGGTACCCATCTACCATACTACACTGTATCATAACCCATGCAAGCACATACGCTTGTCACTTTTTGGCAGTTTACTGTGCACACAGCAACTTGTACCACAGAATTGTGTACAGGAACTAATGTCTGAAATGCGTGTAAATATTTGAATGTACTTTCAACAGCACAGCAATTTTTTGCATCTTTGGACAATCAATGGGCTGAAAGGAATACTCTGACAAATTCACAGCTGGGAGTGAGCATTTTATGAGAACTCAGTGGCAAATGTTGAAGTCACAGTCTTCTGGGATGAGACAACATGCAGTTCGGAGCAGGGCAGCAGTGTCTTAAGGAAGATAGAAATATCAAGGGACTGAAAGACATTGGCACCTACCTGCCAAACAGCATGGCATCACAACCTAGAAGTCCATAAACCTAAATGATTTGACATATTCAGAACAGACACAGGAATGCACGCAGGGGTCTGAAGGATGAAGCCAAGAAATATCAATGGTGTGTAGTGGCACATACTGGCAAGAAAAATATTATGTATTTCACACTAAATGTTCCTTAAGTTATTAAAAAAAATAAAATGACATACAAATGTGAAATTTGAGAAATACGTGCTTTCTACTTTACTCAAGGCCTGCACCATGGACAACATACCAGTATGGTGCTCAGCCTACAGGTTAGAATATCACATTTTACTGATATGGGATTTGGAGGTTGACATGTGCAGAAGGTAGCATATTTGTACGTCACTTGGCACAAAAATACACAAACATTTTTAAAAACAAACAGCAGTCAGCCAGACTGGTTGCAACAGAAATCATACTGGCACAGCAACCATCCTGAAAGGTTAATTCTTATACATGTTACATGACAAGCTGAAAGTACACATAACATCCTCCACTGCACCAGTCTGTACATGCCAGCAGTCACAGCAAGTGCACAGCTAAATAACTATCTACTGCAGAACAACTACCTCGGTTTATTGAATGACACTGCCAGCACCTCACATAGCACAGCATTGTTCTATCACCAGTCCATGATTTGGGGACTGTGTCATAGCTGAGACTCCAGTGGTCAAAACATTAGGGGTTATTGCTAGATAGCATTGATACAACAGTGGAGCTGAGAAACAGATATATTGCAGCTTCACTGTGCAGGGCAGAATCACACATTAGAACAGGCGTGTTCATCATGGCCAAATCAAAAGTTACAGTGGGGAATCAAACCTTGTCGGGGCTGGCAAGCAGCTGCCCAAATTAGGTACAAGGTTCTAAGTACCAATCAGTTTGGTCCTTTAGCTTCAAGAGTCTCATACTGAGCACAGCAGCTACACTTTCATGATGCAATGGGAGGTGTTCACAGTACAGCTCAACTACAGCCCTTCCAAAAATGACAGTCCATACAGACACAACAAAGTCCATGTAATACAGTCATTATAAACATGTCCAAAACGCCCCTTCCTAGGTATCCAACAGCCCCAATTGGTAGGATTGGTGAACCATTCATTGTAAACAACATACAAGGAGGAGCTGTGACCTTATCAATGGTATTACACTCATCTGTCTAAAAAAACTAAAGAACACCACAAAATATGGCTCAATACAACTTCTCTCCAGGCCAGGATTTGAAAAAGGGATCTCCCAGAAATAAATCAAGGCTGTCACTCATGTGACAAGGAATTTTGGTATCAGTTATGCTTGGTACTTTCCATGTTTACTGCCTTCTGACTTCATTACATAGACATGCTAGTTTAGTGTGTATCCATTTTGATACAATTATTATGACTGTTTAATTGTATTGTTGTTGTTGGTTTTTGTGTAATTCAGTCATTGATATAAAGTGGTTAAAATATTCTACAGTTCAAAATGAGTGATACTACTGATGAAGAAAGGATCAATTATGGTGGTCAACCCAATGAAGAAAGTACTGATAAAATGCACGTTGCCATCAGGATATCATACGATTAAAACATGCTAAGAATTCAGTAACCATAGTGTAAGAATCAACAAATTATCACAAACTATGAGAAATACATTAAAACTAGCATGTGAATGTTACAGCAGACAACTTTCTGCCAGGCATGTGGCTACTAACTACTTAATTCAGCTAAAACACTCAACAGCAACTGCACCAAAAATAAAACCCTAGAGGCACTCAAACAACCCAGCTGATGTATGTATATATATTGTACTGTATTGTATTAAGTGCACCAAATATAGCCAAATTCAAACAAACAGCAACAGAACACAAATGAAGTTCATCTTACTTCCCCCTCCCCAAACATTGACAGATTAACAACCCATACCAGCTAAGTTTCTTCATGAATGAGAGTACAATTACAACAGCCACAGGAATGTCTCCAGCAGTTTAAATTTGCATCAAATCTGGCTATTTTTATAAAGAAGCTCAAAACTTATGACATTAACTTAGGCACTTTACCTTGTCTGTTTAACTTCTGGAGAGACATCAATAGTGTCATCCAGAGAGATGGCACTCCGGTTTGTTTGCTCAGTAGTAGGCACAATTCTGACAGGGCTGTCCGCAGTCAGATCAATCACAGAATCTGCAACAGGCATATTTTTAACCCCTTAAAGCCTGGTGGTTACTATATACACCAGGTTTAACATTAATAATTCTGTTCTACCCACACAGTGCACCTATGTGTTTTGAATGGATATGAGAATAACCAGCAGTAACTTCTTTCAAGCAATGACTGAGGGGTTTTCATAACCCAGACAGAACAGTTACTGTGCCATATGAACTGAATCTTTAAATAATTCAGGTTAATATTACTCTTCAAAGGGTTAATTACTACTTTTGTCAGAATTCAGCAAATGATGAGCAGAGAAAGAGTACATAAACGCAGTGAGTAACTTCGCTGTACTTCTCACCTCGCATAACAAGTGACATTAACAATGTCATGGACAGACTGACATCTGCATCCTTGTCAAGCTGGTGTTTGCAAGTTCTGAGATGCTCACTGCAGTAGTTAAAATACAAGTCTTCTGGGTTATGATGTTGTGCAACTGGGGCATTAGCTCCTGACATTTCAAAGAAACACTGTGCCTTCATCTCTAGTGGTCAAGCAGACCAAGACAATATAGCCAACACAGAAGTGTGGACACAGGTAGATTGGCAATGGTTAGTAACTGACCAGAGGGGTGGTTGAGCAAGGTGTAGAAAGGACCTGCATGTGCTGTTGTGGCCCTGACAAAGGACACTGTAAGATGCTTTACAGAGAAGTATCTGGTCACCATCTTCACGTTACACGTAAAATATTGCTTCTCTTACCAAGGCACCAAGACTTGTGCCTGGAATCATGTGTTCCACTGCAGCTTATGTATCTTTGTGCCATCTGTGCCAAACTGGAGCAACAGTATAAATAAAGAGCATTCACTGAAGCACTTAGTGGTTAGGATACCAATAAATGTTGTCCAATAAAAGTGAAGTTCACCCTATCAAATGCCATGAAGGAGGAATGGGGTGAGGGGGATAAGGTATAGCTCTATCCTTTCTTTAACCTCAGTGCTAGATGGGGATAGGTGGTATGCCTCACACACCAGCCACCCTCCACCTGGGAAAGAGACCTAGTACCAAACGTACAGCAGGCTGGATGGGCGTCAGGGACGGTCCGGATGGGTACAGACAATATTGCCCTCACCAGGGTTCAAACCCGAAACTGAGTCACTAAACTACCTAGGCTATCCCAAGTGTCGATATTGTCAATTACTGAGATTATATAGTTTGATCCACACTCAAAAATGAGTATGCAGCATTGGTGGAATGATAACGATGGGGGAAACCAAAGTAGTGGGAGAACAACCTGTCCCAGTGCCACTTTGTCCACCACAAATCTCATATGCACTGCCCTGGGATTGAACCCAAACCTCGATGGTAAAAGACCAGCAACAAACCACCTGACCCACAGTACAGTTGGGTCCATTAGTGACCACTGACTAACTGCATAAGCCATGGCATGGCCTGTAATTCATAAAATCTAAAACCTTAAACTCACATAAACTTAACGCTGCATTCTCTGTACTGATTACTACAGCCATAATTATCATTAAAAGACGTCCAGACTGAAAGCATATATATGTAACAACATAACAGGTACGGAGTCAGGAAATTTTCCAAAGTGTACACCTACACAATACCTCTAATTCACAAGACCTAACTCTATGCACATATCAGTTACATCTAGTGCAGAACTTCATGATTTGGAATCCTCACTGAATACGATCAGGGTGCTAAAATCTATAACGATGAGATAGAGACAGTGCATGGCACAGAAGGAAATAAGAGAAATACATACATGGTTTTGGTTGGGAAACCTGAAGGACTTACAAGACCTAAGCATGTACACCACAACAATATTAAAACTGATCTTAAAGAAAATGGATGAGCAGACATGAATTTGACTCATCTGGATCAAAACAGGGGCAAGTGGCAGGCTATGGTAAATATGCTGCAGCAAAACACAGGGAATTTTGTGATGAGCTAGGTAGCTGTTAGCTTCTGAAGCATGTCTCTGCTCCATGCAGTATGCTCAATCAGAACCCACTGCATCCATCTACACTAAACCATATGCCGCCATTTCATGCACATTTTCCTTCTAGATACCAGTTAAATGCCAGCAAAGTTGCAGTGGGTATTGTGGGCAGGGGTGACAAATCCCAGGCACCAGGTCATTTGGACAACCAAATTTTTGATGATGGTGCTTTATATGTGAGTCTCCAATAAGGAGCATGCTTCATGTAACCCTTCCAGCATCTAGGACATTGAAGTGGGGGCCTGGATTTGTAGAAAATTTGTGGACCCCCAACTTGAGGTGTTGTTTTTCAGTTTTTGAAGTAAAAAACTGAAGACAGTTTTGGTACAAACCTGAGAAAGACTGCACATTTTGCGTTCGTGCAGAGCGACGTCTTGAATGCCTTGTGGTAGCCATCTTCTACCTGAAATGGCAAACATTTCAAGCTTCACAAAATACGATATACTGGACAAAGTCAAACAGCTGCTGCCACTACAACTACCGTGAGACCGAGAAGAGAAATTCTGTGGATGATGCACCTGAACTAGCTTTCCCCTCATGTGTCCAGTTCCATCTGGAAAATGTAGGCTTGCAAAAGCGCTCATCACCAGCAAGGGCTATCATTACCAACAACCCTGACAACAATATAGCTAGAAAACTGGAGAAGAATGCATGGAAGAACACTGGAGGAGAAAGTGCAACAGATTATGGCAGATGTGGAGGAAGTCCATTTGTGGGATTTCTCATGGCTCAGTATGAGAAAATATGGCAAACCATTATGGTTAAGATGTGCAAGCAGCTGGTCACTATACTGCAACTTCATAACCTTTAGACACTGCCCCACAATTATCTCTTAAAATTAAGAAATAGGGAAATTTTGGGGGGTGAATTATATACAGGGATCTGTATATGGATAAATTGCAGCAAACTTTACTTATTTGCACACGTATATTACAAAAATCAAAAACCCTCATTTCCACCCATATACCATCCAGGGTTGCCAAAACACGACAGCAGTCAGTAATTGGTTGAAAAATTTTACTTAACAAGGAGTAAGCTTCTACAGGTCTACCTACACAAAACACACCCAAAACGTAGGTATTTTAATACTTACACAATATCCACAGACTTTTTTGTGCTATAAATGAGCAATGTGCAGCCCTTAGACCAAGAGTTGAGGTTACCGGCACACGTCAACAGTTTATTCTCCTCAAAAACACTGATTTAGTCCGAGCAACAAAACTTATCTGAAGGCCGATTCCTATTAAAGATCAAATTGCGTTCTGTTTTAATAACATATATGGTAACAACTTCGGCTCACAAAAAATCTCGGAAAACTTGCTGCCAAATTATAAACAACACAACTGCGTTATCTTCAAACTCCTATTTGCAATGCTATAATATTTCGTGGTAATCAGACAGAAGCGTCAAACCCTTCACGTACTTCAGTTCCTGTTACATGTTTAAAGTAGCTACAGAAAAACACCTTTACGCTAAAGTAACTAAAACCCTTATACGATATACACTAGGAAATTTCATAATGAATCTTCAAATGAAAAAGCAAACTATTTGACTTTTTCTGCTCACTGAAACACTTTCTTTTCCAAGCTATCTGTTACTGTACCAACCACACAAACCGCTCTTATCCATGCGTACCAATCACAGATCATCTAGCAGGTACCAACACAACGCGAAGCAAGTGGCCTGTTCTAACTCATCGGTGCGTTGGAATCACAACTTGAGAAGTAATATTCACTCTGATCCACGGTTACAACTAAAAGTCATCTTCATCACGGATTACTACGTGCACCACAGGCGATCGTTACTTCGTCGTGAGGGGTTGGATAAATATTGTTAAGTTTTGTACTTCAGTTCATTTGATAAAATAACTAACACAGTGCATAAATACATACAAACCCGTACTTGTTTCAGTCACATTTAGCAGAGACATATTCCTCTTTATGCATAGTTCATGGCCGCCGTGCCACTGAAACAGAGGAAATTATTTGCTTTCTCTACCAAAAAACAAAAAGAAATTAGGAAACATTTCTTTGTGTAATATACATCTCGTGTAGCTCATTTGCTAAAAGCGACGGCAGAGGACTATTTTTTAAAGCGACGATAATAGCAGCTATCCTTCTTGTCGCGTGTCTAACAAATGAGAGAGAAAGAATACTGCGGCGTAAGATTCGGCTAGTGTAGCGGCCAGGTTGCCGCTTTACCCACTGGAAATGACACAGCGGGGAAAGATGTTAGTTTTCAACTTGTTTTATTATTGAGGAAGTAGGTCACTGGGTTGTTATGACACCCGTTTGGGTAATTGTGTCTCGACGTTTCGAAGGATCGTACCGCTTCTTTCTTCAGGTTTGTAAGAGATGAAGGCCACTACATGTTTCTCATGTAGCCCTCCAGACTTAAATTTAGTAGTAACCAATTTCATGTTTTGTTTACATGTAAAATAACCACTGCCACCGGGTAACAGCCCAATTACAGTAAATTATTGTTATTATTATTATTATTATTATTATTATTATGTTTCTTCGAAACTTGGGGAATAAATTATCCAACCACAAGGGTAACAACCTGGGAGACCTGCTTCCTCAAATGCAACGCGGTAGAAACCCAAAATTACTTATTTCATATTGTTAAAAAGATATGTATTTTTGGTTATTTTATCTTCCTGATTCATTGTGTTTCGAAGATGTGAGACTGATTTTCTATGAAAGAATGACACGATAAAGATTTTCAAAATATTTGAACGTCAGTCTTCATGAACACATAACAACATTACTTAATAAAAGAGAAAGGCAAATGGAAATACTGTTAGAATTAAATGATGTTACTCAGAATTCTAAGAATGTGGCTGTTTTCAAAGCACGACGTGATTATAGAAAAATTTACATCAGCCAACAGATGAACAGAATTTCGTTTCAAATGACCAGAATGTAACAGCTAAAAACTTTAAATTGGATTTCTCTGTTTTGCATACAATGTTTTATGTTGTCGCATGCACATTTTCTTGTTAGATGCTATAATTTTATTACCTTGAAAAATGCTGGAAAATTAAATCTTGATTTGTTTGATGGCAGGGCGAAGGAGGAAAGGCAAAAGAAGAAGTTCTGCACCTTTTCGCAACACCTGGTCTTCAGATCAAGATCCGCCACTGAGTATCGACCGTCCTCAGGGAGAACATTTTATACACGTTCTGTACGTTGCTGATTACTGACCACAAATATGCATTGTACACGGTACTGTGCCGATCCCACTGGCCGCACGGTCTAAGGCGTGGGTCTGCGGCCGCTCGCTTGCTGGGATTGCGGGTACGAATCCCACCGGCGGCAAGGATGTCTGTCTGTTGTAAGTGTTGTGTGTTGTCAGGTAGTGGTCTCTGTGTCGGGCTGATCATTCGTTCAGAGGAGTCCTACCGACTGTGGTGTCCCCAATGAGTGTGATCGAGAAGCCCCGTGAGGACAGGCCTTCACCCGGCATCGGTTCGACGCGCCACAAAAAAAAAAAAAATACCGTGCTGTAGCTTACAGTTATTAATATACTAACACAATTTCTTTATGTAGATTAGCATTACCTTTTACAGTAAATGTTTTGTTGCTGATTCCCCCCCACCCATGGCTCGACAGTTCCTAGTGGAGCAGGGCCTCCTCATTATCGAAGCTTCGCGATCGCACTCAAGACACACTTCACTCGGTAGGACTCCCCTGGACGAGTGATCAGTCAGACACAGAGACCACTCTGTACCTGACAACACACAACACTCACACTAGAGACAGACGTCTATGCATCCGACCGGGTTCAAAACCGCAGTTCGAGCAAGCGAGCGGCTGCAGATCCACGCCTTAGACCGCGCGGCCTCTGCGATCGGTATAGGCCATGTCTGCGCTTTATAATATTCTGTTTTCACTCTGCAATTCTGGTAACTTCGTCCTTTATATTTACACGCTCACAAATCGTTGTGTCAGTTCTAGTTCCTCTAATGTGAAGGTCTTGGGTATTGCTTTCAGTGTTTCTATTTTTGGTTATTTTTGCCGTGGCAGATGCTGTTTCCATTATCTCCACGCTTCTCGATCTATTTTAGCTCACGGAACCCTAAAAAAGCTACAGAACTTGCCGAGGAACCGCTGCCTGTCCATAATAAATGAAATATAAAATTTATGTACAGTACATTATATGTAAACAAACCAACGGCTGACCTCAAACTGATCGATAAGCTGATCGTTTCGCCTCACACATCGACCCACTCTACGGCCATCTGTGCTGACTGACTTGAATAGAGAATTTGGCAGCTTCTGGACTGCAGCAGCGTGCTGTCAGTGACGGAATGATCACTGTCGGATGTCGCGACACCGAGTTTTTAATTCGTACACACAGATTTAGGACCACCAAAAAACTCTTCCGCCTTTAC
>Ga0123357_10002036_pt1 | contig 22169 bp, 14 predicted proteins | sample TergutEmb28metaG_FD_89873 | JGI IMG/M metagenome (GOLD analysis project Ga0123357, IMG submission 89873) | Embiratermes neotenicus P4 segment gut microbial communities from Petit-Saut dam, French Guiana - Emb289 P4 | ecosystem: Host-associated > Arthropoda: Insects > Digestive system > Gut ... | reverse complement strand
TTTTAATACTCCTGATGATGGGTGCTGTGACACCCGAAACATGTAGAGTAGATTTACAGTAAGTAAATATCTGCATACTGTTGCATCTGTTGGATTTTTATTCGCAGTAAATGATTTCTTCTCCTGCAGAGATTTGTAAGCCATATTAATATCCTACACTATCACTTTCCCTTTAGTTAGTTTATGACTTGTGTTAATATTATCATTTCAGCTATTTCTAGAGCTTTCAGGTGGCCCCTTCCCCACCAAAATTGTGTATATTTCAGTCTCCAACATGCTACATGCCCTGTTCATGTCATCATCCTTGCTTTGTCACCATGGTGCTATTATTATCCGTATCATTCTTTTCATGCTACAGAACTGTGTGTTGCAGGACTCTGGCTGGTCCATGATGGCACCAGATATGGACCGCCGTGCAGTACCTTCAGGCTTAGAGCGCTGTGCTAGCTGTATCAGTAAGCTGGGGGCTCCATCCATGTCAAGATCATCTACTGTCACCAATACAAACACCCCTACAGGAGCCCCCTTTAGCCCTGCCTGGACAATGGACAGCATGACAAATGTAACGGCACCCCCCATCCCCTGTCAACACCACTACCATGCCCACCACCCCCAACATCTCCATCCACGTGCAAACACCAGTTGTGACCGCATGTCCCTATCATCGCATGGTAGTGGAGGAAGCAGTGGAAACTCAGAGTATTCTGTCCCACGGTTTGTCACTCCTGCTCCTGCACCACCTGGAGGGGGCGAGTCTTGCTTGTATGATCGTCCCCGTACAATAACTGCGACCCCCATACCCTCACATCCACCCATACCACCAAAGAGTCCAAAAGGTCCACCAGTTTCACAAGTAAATATTCAGCTAAATCCTGCCAATGGACTGCCAACACACCCTCCACTGCTAAATCTCTCAGATACATGCAGATGTTCCTGCTGTCCACCCTCAAGGCCTCCAAAACCTTTGCAACTGTCTGCAGCCAGCAACACATCTGATTCACCAAGCAAAAAGAAAATCAAGAAACCTCCAATGCCATTGCCAATACCTGATCCACCTGCAGTTCAGCAGCACCCTGCCTCCTTATGTACGTGCCATCACCCACAACATCAGCAGAAGGCAGATGTCAACCCTTATGAGAACTATGACGTTCCCAAGTCTTTGCTTGCGCATTCAAACCCTAGGGTGAGTTTACTGTTGTAAGCATGCCTGTTGTGTGTGATACAAGTTTCAGAAATGAGTACACTTGTTGACAATTTGTGAGGATATGCAACTGCGTTACTTTCTCCCTGGTGTAATATATGATAACAATAGTATTTAAAGCAAAAGTGTTTGCAGAAAATCTGTTATAACATTAAGTGGTGACATTGCTAGAGAATAGAACTGTTTCACTCAAATGCAACATTGGGTATTCTGCTAGCAAGGTACCAAGGCAGCAAGCTCCTCAGAAACTTTGATACTTTGTGTCACATCCCAGGGCTAATAATATTCATACTTACTGCAATAGGTATCTCAAATTACACTTACAATTTTTTTGTCTGAAAATTTTTAAAGTAACATTGTGTATATCCAATCAGAATGAAATCTTGTTTCTGAAGTTTAGCTAGTGCTCAAACCACCACCATTTTACACACATATACTCCAATGTAATATTCTTAAACTTTATTTTTTTGTAAAGAATGCTGTCTTACAGAACGTGGTGCTATGTAATCTGGTATGGATGTGTAGGATTTTGGGAGAACCGATGGTCTCCATCTTATACACCACAGATTAAAGTAACATTCTACTAGACCATATTTCATCATTTCCCAGAAGACAGTGTTTGCTGTAGTTACCAGTCTGAGAATGGCATCTCTTTCTCTCTTCTTTTTTTTTATGTGGCACATATCTTTGTTCCACACATATTCCAGGGCTTACATTGTAATATTTCTAACATAAGGTCATTCATTTTTTTAAAACCCTGTGAAAGTCATAATGTAAAACTCTGTAATTACCTGGAGAACTTACAAAACTGGTTGGCAAACAGCAAAGAAAGTATGGTTTGGATAGTCCCATAGTGCATATTCTGTTGAATTTGACAGTCAATTTGAAATGAATTTTTGACAGTACAGTTGCATGAACAGTGTAAAGTAGAATTTACTTCACTATTTTGTGATCTGCCTCAAGTGTACTCAAGGCTGTCTTATCAATGTATGTAAGGCCAATCCCAGATATGAGGTTTTTGATTCTCATGGTAGTGACAGTGAAGATTCCTGCTGTCTGGAATGTGACACTGTACAGTCTAGTAGTTTTGTAATATACCTTCCATATACATGTAAATTCTTAAATTACATGTATAATTGTGTTGCTTACAGTAACATATTTACTAGTTCATGTAAATTACGCCTGGATTTTCAGCAGCTTTTATCTTGTTATGATACTGTGGAAAGAGTTTGATGGAGTAAGTAATGCATTTAAGTATGTAACATTATTTGTGTTTGCAGGAACCCAAAGAAGACCCAAATCTTGGAGACCTTCACAGCAGGATGGTGACGAGTACAGTGGATTATTATGATACCCCAAAGAATGTGAAAGAGTGTCTAGTAACATCAGTAAGTGACCCACAATATGGCAACTATGACACCCCTCCTGCAGCAATGACTGTACGGAAATCATGTGGTTGTGTCGTGAAATATACCAAGAAATCAGTGGGAGTCGTGCCAGAGCCAGTACCTCCAGCCAAGGTAGAGGTGGCTGAGGACTCTAGAGGAGGGGAATGTCCATGCCAGCGGGTCATGTGTTGGGCAGAAAACTGGATGATGTTGCCTTATTGCAGACGTGGGAATGGCATGGAGAATACGGGTGTCCCAATTCACAAGGTGAAGCTCAGTGGGGAGGGAAAGATGCCTGTCATGAACCCCAGTGGGGAGATCGCCATCTATGCCACTATTGACAAATCCAAGAAGACTAATAGGTGAGAGGCAGCTAAAATATGTTGCATTCCTCTTTTTAGCAGTTACTCTATAGCTTGTGTGTTTTATGTAGTTTTATAGAAATATAAAGTGCACTGAAATGTAAGTGGGAAAAGTTTAGAAACAAGCTTTATCAAAGATACTTGAAATTCAGTAACTTGGAATGTTCTCGATGGATAGCTGAACCTGTCCCTGTTAATACTAAATTTGATATAACATTGATATGCATTAAGCAGTGCTTTTGTTTAGAGATCTTTTTTTTTGGCAGCTGTAGACAATGAGTGTGTGTGTGTGTGTGTGTGTGTGTGTGTGTGTTAGCATGTCCTGTGGTATGCCATTAACTTAAGAATTCAGACTGCCTATGCACAGGCAGTAGATCAGTTACTGAATATTAGGCATATAAAAGAATTTATTAGTCATTTGTTATTCATTCACATGCATTCAGTCTGTTAGTCAGAGTAGGTAGTATTTCATCTGTCTCCCATTAGCCTGAGAGTGCACATCAGCCTCTATATGGCATTGTATACTCATGCTAAAAACTTCGACCCTGAAGATGGAGGCAGAATAACCTCCCGAAACGTCAGTAATGCAGCCCATTTCCACATGTTGCAAAAACCTGAAAATAAGGCCAACATTGATAATGAACAGGTTATTAGTTATATCGTGGAGTTAGCTACAGAAACGGATGTTTTATTAATGGGTGACATGCCCAAAGCATTCAATCTCTTCTCTTCATTGTAAAAGCTTTACTGTTCATTGACCCAGAAAGAGATAACCAGTGGGTTTTATTAAGTGAGCAGTAGATGGCTTTTCCATTTTGTGAGCTGTAAGGACCTCTGAAGCATTTTGTGTCATATCAGAAAGGCTATTACTTTTCAGTGTTCAGATAAGTTGACATGAAAAAAAATGTTAATTGCTTATTCCACAAACTGAAGAATGCAGCAGTTTTTCAAACATGAAATACAACCCTTCATGAATCTGTTCTTCAATTGAAGATTTCTGTCTTCTGGATGTAATGCTACATGCTGTAGTACAGTGTACTGACATTCTGAGGAGCTTGCTGCCTCCACCATCAGGGTAGTTCTTCTGAGACCTCTACTGCCTCAGTCATGAAGAAATAGGCAATATTTATGTTCTCTCGTTTTTTAAAAACAATTATGTCTTGTAAATTTTTAAGGTACATGAACTGCCTTGGAGATGAAAGCAACAGATTTCTCTCAACTGTCTGTATACTTCTTCCAGGCTGTGCAGCATTACATTTTAGAAGATACGATTTGTCATAATCTCTGCCTTGAGAAACTTTTGACTGTTGAACACCAACATTGTGTAACACCTAACTGAGTGTTCCCAAACCTTAAATACAGGAATGTTATATGAATGTTATTTATTCTTTTTCTTTTCCCCATTCTGTTCATTTATTCATTCACCACCACCACCACCACCACCACCACCTACTTGACGATGGTGATGACGATGACGATGAGACGGTGACATCGTCAATGATGACAGTGACAAGGACTGTCATTTTCATTGTCACCACATATTAGACTTATAACAGACTAGCAAGCAGCATATCCCATATGGCTACAAACACATACAAACAGAATGCTACAGCCAAATCGATAAAAATGCTGCTGGAATTACTGGGAGGACGTAGTACAGGATGGCAAGTTGGCAACATACTTTATGAGTTAGGTGTAAGAGTTGAGTAACTGTGTATTGTTTTTTCAGTTATTGGGTAATTTCAGGCTTTGTCTAGATATTAGATGCTTTGTGCAGCAATATGTTACTCCTGTTGGTTCAAGCTTTTATAATGGCTTCAGAAGGTTCACACATGAGTAAACGAGGTACTGCTGGCAAGCACAAACATTGAACTTGAATGATTCCACAAAAACTTAAAATAATTAGGAGGCTTGAAAGTGGTGACAGTGGAAGAGAATTTATGGATTTATATGATGTTAGATTATAAACTATGATATAAATAAACACAAAGACCTATTATGATTGCTTATGGCATAAAGTAAAAGTATGGAGGACCTTTCTAAGTGACAGACATTGAAAGACCAGAAATTATGCCAAGTATAGGAGCAGCAACAAAAAATTAACTGTATGAACTTAATTAATATAGGTACCATCTGATAAACCGTAATGTCTGACTTTTCGGAACCTGTCTGTTCCCATGCATGCCAGATTGACAGAATTTTACTGTACATGCCAAAGGCACAAACAGTATTTGGATATTTCATTTTTTACATAAAATTGTTTCAGGATTTTCATTCATGGAATCAGCAGTCCCGCCTCATTCCACTGTCAGTAATCACTGTACCTAACTGTTTCCCCCCGCCTTACTGTCAGTGTTTACTTATGTGACTGTAATACTGTAATTGTAGGCGGCAGTGCACCTGTCCAAAACAGCAGCCCCATCAGCAGGATTGTCCTCGGCAGCAGCTGGAAAGCACTTCACAACCAGATGGATCCAACTATGTCAATGTGGAGGCTATTGAAAATGTGGCAATACCTACAACTGAGGCTCCACAGGCTTGTGATGATGCTGCTTGCAGCCTCAACTATGAAAATATTGATTTTGCTCAGTCACTTGAATATTATGAAAACTCCAAAGACTTGCTGCAGAGAGTTGGTATCAGCAAAGAGGCCATGGAATGCAGTGAGCCACCAGTGAGAGAAGTACCTGCGGCAGAGGTGCCTGTGTCATACACAGTCACCAATGGAATAACATTCTGCAACAAATGTGGCCATGCCTGTCATTTGTACTCTCCCCAGCAGATTCCACAGCAACCCTTACCAGTGGACAATGAGGCAGATGTTTCAGGAGAAGCAGCTGCATTGGTGCAAAGTGCTGAAGCTAGTACATGTGAACAGGATGACTATCTGATGATGGAACCAGCAAAGAATGTAAATTCCTCCTCTGAAGCTGCCAGAGTTCATGGAAAGAACTTCCCAGGTTACTTGCCCATGTCTCCCATTACAAATGCCACACCTAGCAAGGCAGACATGCTGAAGCTTCGGATGGACAGGGCAGGTCTTCCTTCAGAGAAGTCGGCCAGCATCCCCAGCCTTGTATGTCCAGTTGGTCCAGCAGTGGACAGAAGTCGGAAAAGATCAGAGTCCGAGTTCCCTAGAGTTCCGGGGTCTGCAATGATGATGCACCACTCTGCTAATAGCCCATACCTGAGACGACTGTTTCATGATTCTGGAGATGAGATTCACAGACTACCTGTTGCCAGCAGACGCAGGTCAAGTTCAGCTGACTCATCTAGGTACCTAGATAATCTTGAAGATCTAGAACATTCTAGAGTTATAGAGAGGGATATTTCCTCGTCACATACAAAGCTAAGTGACCCAGATTTTGGCCAGAAGTCTCCAGTCCCACTGCCTGTTGAAACTGTTGGTCAGAATGACATATTTGAAGCCCCATCTAGGCATGAAGAAAGTCCTGGTGTTAAAGCTGTTGAGACAGACTCAACTGTGGTGGTGCCAGAAGTTGAGGAGACTGTAGTAGATGATGTAGCAAGCACAAGCAGTGGAAGTGGTTCCTTGAGGACGTTAGTCAGAGAGTGTCTTGCTGACACACCACACCCTCCAGTGACTGGCTCATCAGTATCAGCAGGTGTACATATTCGGCGCTCATCTAGCGTCCCTTGCAAATCAGGAAACAATCGGGACTCATCAAGTTCTAATGATTCAGGTGTGTCAACTGGTTCCCTCAAGCACAGAGGTGCAGACTTTGCTGAGTTTGAGTTACCGCTTACAACATCCATGTCCACCAGGAGGCACTACCATGCACTGCAAGCAAGACATAATGCTGGCATGCCTCTTACTAGCTGTTTACATGCCTCATTACCTAGACGTTCCAAATCTGTGGATCCTCTTCGGGAAATAACTTTCCAGTTCCAGAAGGTTAAGGTTCCAGCAAAATCATCATCAGCTGAGGCAGAAGTACCCATTTGTCCAGGGAAGAAGGACAGTTCGAAAGGTAACGGCAGCTGCTGTCTTTTCACAGTATTTCACCAAGTGAATTTATATAAGTCAAGGTTGAGTTGGGCCATCTGCCCCTAGTATTTCATTGTGGAAAAGTGCTAGTGGGATTTGGTACTTAAAGTGCTGAATATTGCCACCTCTATTTGTTTTTGGTTTATATTGATTCAATGTAAGACCAAAAAAGTTTCTTTTTTCTTCTCCTGTTTATCCTTATGTTCATCATATTTCTTTGATTCCTAGTTTTCATTTTTCTGCTCTTCTGACTCTTCATCTTCCTCTTCCTCCATATCTGCTTCTCTTCATCAGCCTCATGTTTTGAGTTTTCTCTATAAAGTCTTGCTTTTGTACTGCTGTCAGTCATTCATTCAGATCAAAACATATTTTACAAAATTTGAGGTTCTCATGACAGTGAACATTAAGATTACTGTATTATGGTATGTGATGTCATATAGTTTAGTAGATGAGCAGCAGAGTTTTGAAGGATCCTGCTGCCTCCATCATCAGAGTAGAAAAGTCTCCTACCCTAGTATGTATCTAACAAACAATATGGTGTCACATCCCACAAGACCATTATCTGAAGACTTACCACCATGGGAATCTCAGATTTATAAATCAAAGATTACTGTATTTTCAGCTTTGAATTGGAGCAATTACATTGTGTTTTGAGTGAGATGTTCATTTTACAGGATTTTCAAGTCCTGGGGCTGATGGAGCAATTGTTGTCCCCTACATGGATTCTCGAAGCACAAGCAGTGGGACATCTGACATGTCAGATTATATTGAGACATTATCTCTTTCATCTCACAGCTCATCTGACACCCCAGACAGTCTCAGGTATATGTACCACCAAACAGACTTTCTTGTCTCACACATTACATATTTATTTATAAATTGCAATCATTAATGTCAAGTCATTAGGATGATTAAATCAAGGGGGATGAGTTGGGCAGTGCATGTAGTGTGTGTGGGAGGGAAGATGTTGTCATGCAGGATTTTGGTGGGAAAATGTGTCTTAAAGAAATTTAACTGGATTAATCTGGCTCATGATAGAGATCGGTAGTTGGCTCCTGTAAACACAATAATAAAACTCTGGGTTCTTTAAAATGTGGAGAATTTCTTGACTAGCTGAGCTGATTCTGCTCATGGTGTTGGTTGGTTAAATGGTTAATGTCATGAGATGACAGGGCAACTGTTTATGGTTGACTTGAAACAATATGTGGGCAAGCAGCCATGTTGTATTTCATGGTACCATCCTAGCAGTTGTTTGGAAAGACAGAGAAAGTCACATAAAATTCCTTAGAATCAATGAAATGGTGAATGTTTAAATATACTTTATTTATGGTTTATTTAAAAACACTGTCAGTAGCTCATACAATTTGGCATTTAAGGGTATGATCATCAGTGAATAATGAATTGGAAAGGATTTGGAAAGAAGCAGTCATGGTCTAATTTGAGGAATTTGCGTGGGGGGAATGAAGAAATCCACTAAGTATGTGTGACCTGAGTGAGTATCCTAATGAAGATTTTAACTGGCAACCTTCCACATACAAGTCATAAACATTATTGGTGCAGCTGACTTTCATGAGGGTTCTATCTATGATATCCCCTGAATACTAATGTATTATCACTTCAAGTAACCTACTCTGTGTGAACATGAAAGCCTATGGTCTTCTGTTGTGTGACGTATGTAGTTTGGTAAATAGATTCCAGCATTTTGGAGCAACATACTGCCTGAATCTCCAAGGTAGAAGTGAACATGTCTGTGCAACAGTAACACTGTGTACTCATGTCATAGAAGCTGTCAGTTAAGGTGTTGGTCTGGTTACTGACTATTGTGGCAGACATTCTGTTTTGTGTTTTCCAATTGTGTGTAAACATATGCCAGGACAGCATCTTGAAATAAGTTATTCCCGATCATCTTCTTGAAATAAGTCATTCCCATCATCTTCTCCCTAATACAGCATAATGTGTGAAGTTAAAACATTGCATTTTAATTGCCTAAGAATTAGTCAATCAGCCACAGTGGATTATGATGGTGGACAGATACATTGGATTAAAATTCTATCCTTTTTTTTTTAATACTAAAATGCAAATGTTTTGTTATTTGTGATTCATTTAATGGCCTGAAAGAGTAGCTCAGAGTATATGGCATTTAAATTAATTTATTAAAATAATCTCATATTGTTGAATATTCCCAATCACTTGTTCTTGTGGTTTATTTAACACTGCTGTTAATTCTTGCTGTAAGAGTATAAATAATTTTCTGTCTATCATTGTTCCACATACAAATATCCTACATATATGCAGCTGTCATGGCAGTGAATATCAATGGCTGCAGTCTTCTGGGATGTGCTACTGTGTACCGTGGTGCAGAGAGTCTTTTATAATTTTTCCCTGAGTACAGCAGCTGTTGTGGGATACCCCTGCAGATACAGTCTTGCTGTGTGATGAAGCTGCTGTGTGCAGGGAAGTGATAAAAGAGACACTCTGTAGGTAGGTGTGGAGTTTGATGGTTCCATCTATATATGGTAGGCAGCCAGTCTAGTATATAAGAAAGAAGTAAATAAGACAAAGACAATGCAAAAGTAAAATATTAATCAAAAAAGACTGAAAATAATGAAAATCAACTAAATTATACCTGCACATCAGAACAGTGAAAGGTAATGTGCTAAATGCTAGTGAAACCTCAAAAGGTGTAGTTTTAGGTAGTGCACACATGCACAGTAATAAAGAATGATTGAAATTAGAAGTTTGCCCAGAATACTGCTATCATAAAACTCTCTATCTCCTATGATAAACGGTGACATCTTTTCATCAGCAGGCTAGGGCGCCAAGCCACAACCACCCTGAGACCACGATCAGGGAAGGAGTACCAACTTATTGACCGCTCCATCCTGGATGGGGACATGAAGGTAAACTAGTACGTAAGTTGTGTGCTTCTGTAATAACAGTGACACCACGTAATGTTGTCACGGTAGTTTCTTGTTCAATATTTGCCTGGCAGTACTGGAAGATCTGTATCTCCCTTTGGGTTGAAGGAGAAAGCGTATAGGCTACTCTGTAATCTGATAAAACTGCACTTTTCATTAGGCTTTACCATCAGATTTGTTTAATGAGCCCCACAGAGCAGGTACCATTTTCTTCTACCTAAAGACTGCCCCTGAAACACTGTGCATTTTTCTTGGCAGATGGTTTTGCAAGAAAATACTCCCTCATTGACAGCAAACTGCTAATAAAAACCCAAAACTACACACAGTTATGTTGTTATAACTTTCACTGACGCTTGTACTGACAAAATTTTTCTAAAAATCTTTGTCTTTCTTTCCAAACTGCATTTGTGACCACAACATTATTTTTTTAGGTAGTTATAGCTTCCACTTCAGATCGTAACTCCAGCATGCAATTTTTGGGTGCAGGTTCCCCTTGGAGGTGATAAGGCTCCGCACCAGTTGAGGGGTCTTATTGCTCATTATGCCAACATCACACCTGTGCCAGAGAAGTCAGAGTCGCCATCCCCTGGTTACATGAGCAGTTCTCCAGGACAGGAGAGAGAAGACCAACCCCTCATTTCTCACCCATGCACATGAATGTGACTGGGAAACTTGGTGATGTTTGTAACTTTTTGAGGAGGCTGCAATGATCATCAGCCACCGAGAATGTCTAAATGCCATAGTTTCATCTGTTAAGCTTTTTCAGTCTGTTACCTGAGGAAGACCACGGTATGAATTATTCAGCTCATTCATCGTCGTCGTCATCATCATCATCATCATCATCACCATCATCATCATCTGTTGTAACTACATACATAACCTGCAGGGTTTGGTCTGAGCTTGCATTCTCCTGGTATGAGCGGCAGGCTTTCTCACTGACTGAGTACATTAAATTTCCATAGACTGTAGATTGTCTTAGGTGAGGAATTCTATTGAACAGTGCCAGCAACTTATTATGTATTGAATATTGTACTTTATATAGGTTTAGCAGTGTGATTTTCAATCTTTTATAAATGGAAACAAATCATGAAAACAGCTTATTGTCGGTTTCCATTAAGTATCCTGAGGTGCAGGTTTTTCAGGTTAGGGAAAAAGAAACAAAAAAAAAACAGTGGTATGCTCACTTGGTATCAACAAGGTATTTCCAAATATCCTGAATCTGAGCTTATCAATACATTGTCATGTCGATTCTAACTTCCCATTACATTTGCTCCCTTCACCCAAACATGTGCATTATATTTTGATATACAGCTGCAGATATAAGTAGCATGCAGTTTGTACCTATACACCCATTGTATCTTCTTGTAAATGAGCTGTAAGAATTGGCTTTTGGTTTTTTTCTTGTTGGGTTCCATATGGGGAGCTTTTTTCTACTCTGATAACTCCTGACTGATGTTTTCTTGTTGGGATTAGTATTTTATCACTCTGACGAACGGTACTGTATTTTCTACTACCAAAACTTAATGATGAAAAATATTAGTCAGTATGTATGAATGTATGATAGGTTTGTATAACCCAGTGTTGTGCTAGTCATGTGTTCGGTTGATGTTAGCTCTTGGGTAGGAATGAAAAGTTTGTATTTGTGTCTATTCGTATGATAAGAATTAATAATACCAATAGTGTTTGTTCATGTTTTATGTAACAGGTTATAAGCTTGTTTAAAGAAACATGACAAAGGTTCTAAATAAATAAGCCTGAGAATTGGGTTGTTACCCCTGCATGTTTTCATAGTTCCTTGACAGTTTATGGGATACTTGACTGAAACATAATACATACAGCAACGAAGGTAAAACTCCAGGACACTTTGTGCCGAGACAACACCCTGTCATCCCCTGTGGACAGTGTGTCTCTCCCTCCAAACTGTGAACCAGATGTGTCTGACCCCCTGAGGCACAATGGAACCTGCCAACCAATCGTCATTCTTTAATAAATGATTATGAACTTTCTCCTATGTATGCTGTCCCTGAAATATTTGTTTTTGTGACATAAAGCTTTATAGCATGAAATGTTAAATGAATAACCAAGGACAGGGCTATACATATATATATATATATATATATAGCACTAAAACTTGTTACATTCTTATATCTAGTCAATAAGTTGTATTGTTTAATCAGTGTTCACTAATTTAATAATTTAAAAAGTAGCCAGTAAGTTTCTGAATCAAGTGGTTCTGAGAATTACATTAATTGAGAGGCCATACTTATTTGAGAGCATATTATTAATAATAAAAATGATTAGAACAACACCTACAACTACAAATTATGCACAAAGGGTACCTGCACAAGTTTACAAAGGGAGAAATAAGGCATTGTGCCATAGACAAGAATAAATAAATAAACAAATAAATAACAAAAAGAAATAAAGAAGGTATAGGCATCTTAACATGAAGCTGTAGATTGGAGCTGGAGATTGTTGTGTTCTGGTTTATGACACCCCATATCTTGTAGAAGTGAACTGACCTTACAAAGCCTGTAAAACATCAGAACACTCCTACCTAACTACACAGAACCACATGCCAAAAAACAGCAGTCAGCAGTCACCACTATGAAAACCTTAAATCACAGTTTGTGTTTATTTACAACAAAACTTGCTTAAGATATCCCTGATTTCATTAGAAGATTTCCTGCCACAGACAACAGGATAATATAATATAATACCAAAATTCTCCTATATGATTGATGTACACATTGCCCTTTTCATATGTTTCTCACAAAAACATTTTCCACCTATTTGATATGTTTTCCAGGTCAAAGTTTTAAGCAATTTTTCCTAGTTTTCATTCATTGAGTCTGTTCCCATCATACAGTGTTGAAGTGACACTGTCAGTTGAGTGGTCAGATACAGGTGAGAATGTGTTCAGACTCTTATGTATCTGAAACTACTGCAAATTACACAAATTCAGCATACAAATGCAGCCATCTGAGCTTCATTTTAACACTTCTATAATTTGCATTTTCCAGACTAGTCAGTCATGGACTCCATAACTTCACAAAATATACATGGTCATTACATTTCTATAATCAGTTCAAAAAATGCATCGTATCCATGTTGTGTAACAAATTATTGATTCACTTTATCATAAAATGTTGCAGTTAAATAAGAAATTAAATAAACTCTGTGGTTTATAATTACAATACTCACCTGATATATCTAAACAAAACAAACATGGCATCTTCACACTACAACATAAAACATAAAATATATATCTAATAATGTAATTAAATTACAATCTATAATATACACTACAGTTACATAATAAAATATATTAATTAACTTGTTGAAATCTGAACTAGATGTGGATGATTACATGTGTGTAGTAAGTTCTCAAAAACAAAACAACAAATGGAATTTTCATTCTTACACTTCTAGGAGGTTGTCCACTTTAATGAGTGTGATTTGTTGAATTTTTCTGAAAACACCTTAAGCAAGTTTCACTGTGCGTATAATTTTTACATTTTTTTGGCGCCTGAATTAATTACCTAATCTAACAAACTCTTTCCTTTTACTTACTCAAATGCACATAAAAACAGCTGCATTGATGTACCATGCATTTACATGTGCAGGTCGTATGTTTGCTTACGTACCTGTGTACTAGCCTTAAAGCTAGAATTATTTTAACAATTAAATTGGATGCATCTTCAAATTTTATGATTTGGTGTATTACTATACCTAGAATGTACAAAAGCTGCTAATGATGGTATATAATTCAGAAATGCAAATGCTGATATAAAATGCAGTAGTTCCCAGATACTGGCAGTGCATGTCACTTTAGTGAGGATCGTGTGGGTTCTGACATTTCGGAGGAATGTGCTTCCTTTGTCTTTGTAGTGATTGAAATGGGTTTTGGTGAATGCTAAGTTGTTGGAACTAACTTATTATCTCACACGTGTAAGAACCCAAGGGACTGCCATTTGAGTATGTGAAGTATTGACACTTTCATGAAAATTAAATTCTAGGACTTAAACACTTAAAACAAGATATGGGCATCAAGTGCCAGTGACAGATTTTATGTTTCATCTGTTTTCTGTGTCCTGCTGTAGGCATTATAGTTTCTAATAAAATTGACATGCTAAAATTCTCCAAATGAATACAGTACTTGAAATTTATCTTGGAGTTTGCTTTCAAATCTCTATCTTATTATGCCTGAATTATGTATAATCCTGCAATTACCAGCTGTTATTTCAAAACTGCTTGATTTAAATGTGTCGACTGTCATACAGTAACTCTTACGCAAGACAAACAGTTAAATAACTGGACTGATTCTGTGAAATATCTGTGTATTGTGAGATCTGAGGCTGATGTGGGGGCATCTGTGAAGATTGCTGCTTTCTGGAAAGTGATGCCATGTGGTTTGATAGAAATTGACTGACATCTTAGAGGAGCCTGCATCCATCATCGGGGTAGAAGGGTACCTATTACCAGACAGCAGGTATTGCAACCCAGAAGATGAAAATTTTAATTCTCACCACTGTGAGAACCTCATATCTTAATGGAAATAATCCTGCAAAAGTCATTCCACTCAGTAGCTTCAATTGTTTCATAATAAATCAGTTGAAGGAACACTAATATGAGGCTAAATGAAACAAGTATTGTGAGTGTTGCAATACTGATATTTATTTCTTTAGTTTATTATCTAAAAATCACTTTCTCAAAAATACTTGGGAGAAGTTACTTCGTAATGATGCAAGGGCCATATTTATGGCAAAATATTAGACCGTTTTCAACTAGTGAACTGCAGTAAACTTTCCAAAACTTTTAAGGCAGAAATTACTGTTGACTATTTTGTAGGCACTAATTCATAATGGGTAAGTTCCTTTGATATCAAGAAAGGCTATTCGCCATGGTTTTGGCCTTCGTGTTTAACATTCACACTGGACCTGGACTTCTGATTGAAGCCTAAAATTTTTTTCTACATAATTCTGATGACATAAGGTTTATCATCAATCATTAATATTTTACACAAAGGTCAGCTAATTCCAGCTGTCTTTCTAAGAGGTTGGGCAAATTTTTCTCATTTCGTGCTTGTCACCAATATTTGTAATTGGTCACAAGCTTTATATTCAGATCTGTGATCGGAATCATTTCTCACAATATGAGTCACTTTGCTCATAATGGAATGACATGGTGTCAGTAGTGTCTCCCACTCAGTAGGAATTGCTTTTCCACCTCAAAGTTATATGCATTATTTATTCATTATAGAAAGGCTTTTCATTCCAAAGAATACAACATGCTGGGAACAATGTGTACATATATTCTTGTAGTCAGACATGACAGTGGGCACAGAGGGCTGAAACATTTCATCTGTGTAATTCTTTATAGTACTGTACAGTCATTGTGCTTAACAAAATTTTCCTTGTCATTAGTTCAAACATTGGAATGCATTCCATTAATACAGAAAAATAAAACCCATTTTTATTAACATTTTTAGTACTTTATGGTATGCATGTAAAATAGGTTGAAAAGCACTAAAGATGAGAAAGTTGAATGAAAATCCAAATTAATAAAGATCCAAGAAACAGTAGCACAAGAATACAAGATAATATGAAAGCCAATTAAAGAATGGAAAATCTAATAATATGCACAGGACTTGCAAATTCATTGCCTCAGTTTTCAAAGAAATGTTTCAAAGATTCTTCTTGAACTCCATTAACAGCCATCGTCTTCTTAATTAAGTCAGCATACATGGTATTTAACTCTGCAAAATATGCTTTCACTTGCTCAGCAACAGCTAGCATATGATCTTTAATTAACTGACTTGTCTCCTTACTTTCCTACAGTTTACAACCTTCCTCTTGAAGGCCTGAGCTAATTTCAGTGCGACTTCCGCGCTTATCTTGTACCCCTCTTAAGATCATGTTTCATTCTCTGTTTCTTCTGCTTTATTTCTTCTTTTATGTTAGCAATCTCTATGTCCTCCACCCTCCTTGCAGCATTGTTGTACTCTTCAGTGGCTGTAAACTTCAACTCATTCAACTTTGTCTTTAATTCTGTCCTGATGTCCATCTGATTCAGAATATCTTGCAAAGTTCAATAAGCATCTGTGTGCATGGCGTTCACTTGCATGTTTGAAAGGTTCAACTGCGGAAATGTATTATTAAATAAGGGTGGCACTTTCAGCAACCTCGTTGGTCTTTGACTCATTCATCAATTTGGCTATCTGCAGATCGTCTCGATACACTGACTTCAAGTGGGTATCACAGCAAGCCCAGGCCATATCAGTGCTCTCCTCCAACTTTCTGTACTCCATTTCAGTTTGTTTCCTATCCTCAAAAGTAATACTCTGATTATCTACAATGTTTATTCTACCCGCACTTTTCAGCATCAGTGTTTCCAGTTGCTGGACAGAATTATCAGTGTGGTTATTTAATGGTCATAATGGAAAAAAGAAAAAGAATCATAATCATATGCACATGTATTTTTGAGATATTCAGAATGGTTTTTAGAAGTCTTACATATATTTGTGAATATCACAGCTGTAATTTGATATAATTCATCTTACTCATTACATAGTTATTATAACTCTCCAGCCATTAGAAACCTCATGTACATCTTAGTATACCTAGCAACTTTATAGATAGACCTAAACATTGAATGTGACACTTGATATCATGGCCCCTTTCCCTGCTGAACTTTCTATTCCCATTTTATCACTGCTTGCATAACATGTTGTATGTATGATCTAAAAAAACAACAAAACATCAATTATTTATGGCTGAACTCTCAGAATCATTACTGTGTGCTGTCAGTTGATAGAATAGTAACACTTAATTGATTGGTCATCCTAGTCAGTTGCAGTTTAACATCTTTATGGATATCCAGTGCCAAACATTGCATCTTTTACTGTTCACTCTTTACACTTCAGTAGTTTATTTTAAGGTCGAAGTGTAGTATCCTAATAAAGATTGAAAATTGAAGGCTTTTACACATGCCTGATGATATTTTCAGCATCTGATTGTTCAAAGAAATCTTAGATTGCAGGCCAAGCACATTGAGTTAGGATAATCCTAAATCTCTGATAACATTTCCAGCATATGACTGCACAGAGAAGTGGTAGATGACAGGCCAAGCAAATAAATTATTATGATTATCAGGGTGATAAAAGTATCTCTGTTGCCTGATAGGGTCCTTTTTTTTCACAGTTGGCAGTGCTAGGATAACAAAAATTGTTTAAGTAAGCAGTTTTGTTCTTTGTTTGCGCTGGGAGTTGAATATACTTTAGTAATAAGGAACTTCTGTGCATCTTGAAAGTTACTGTCTACTTGGCATGATTATATTTGAATTCTGAGTTTCATTGGCTGATATGTCACAGATTTTAATAAATAATAATGTCACAGTTGTAATCTGGTTCAGTTTTACTTAATGGTTATAGTGTTTGCTGTGGATTATGCAGGGAATAGACGTGGTTGAATACATACAACTAGTATATCTACAAACAAATTTGAAGTGTTGTGCCCAACTACTGAACAAGTAGAATGTACCTGGTACCATGTATTTACTTATTCAAAGAGTACTGTCAAAGAATGACGAATTAGCCAGTGTTTAAAGAATTGTCAGCACTGTGATCTCTACACACAATAAGTATAATGTGTTTGTAACTCTTAATTTGTATCTAAGACACCCATGTGCGACTTTGGTTTCTCTTTCCCAGTATACAGTTAAGAGAAGTCAAAATAATCTGTTGTGGCTATTAGAAATTTTAGTATCTCCATGATCGTATACATTTTGCAATATCTTGTGACCCAAGTCATGCAGAATTTATATACCTGAGAACCTTATTGTTAACAATTTGAACAAAGTCATCCCATTGTGTTTTGATACTATATAATAAAAGCATAGGTTAAAGCGACATGTTTCGACTTAAAAAGTCGTCAGGCTAAGCTAAGAACCATGGAGTTCTTTACAATGTGACTGCGCGCATTTGGGATCCCAGATGGCTCACAATGTGTGCTGTGATTTATACCATGTATATAACATGACTTATATCTATTATACAATTGTAATTATATTGGGGTCAAGTACGTGACGTGTTCTATTTCCTGGGGCCATTGTTCACTGATTAGGCTTCTGGTTGTTGTGTCCGTTGCGGTTGTATTGGTTCTCTTGCTTTATAGTTTTCTGGTGGATGGGGGTGGGTGCCTGTCCACTTGTTGTTTGTAGTCTGTTACTGATTTCTGTTTTAGATCGGTTGCATCTTGTCTATTTTTTTTTTAATCTCTGCTGAGGTGACATAGGGTAAATATAAGCAGTCTTATGACTTACCGTACTGTTTGATATGAAATTCTGAATTGTTCATGGAGCTATTTGTGTACTCTGCTGTCTTTGACAGTTCTCCATGAATATCTCCAGTACTGAGTGAAAATTAAGACTTGAAGCTTGTAGTAACAAAAAACTCATTGGATGATATAGAATATGTCTGTTATACTGCATGTTATACAGGTGCCCAAAACCACATGAAATACATCACAATAGACAATGGTTGGCAGCGTCCATTGTGCCCCACTTTATTGTTGTGTATCTGAACAGCCTTAATGGATGACTGCTATATGGACTGCAGACAGAAACGACATACTGAGTTGATGGATAAGTTATAATTTGCCAGTATACCAAATGATTGTGTGTAGTAGAGTTCAAGTTGTGTCCTATTCACTCTTATGTTTGGTAAAGTTTAAGTTGTGTTTTTTCACTCTCTTTTCTGGAATGCAGTCTGTAATTGTAACAAAGTAAAGGTTGAACACAACTAAGTTTTATGTTATTATATAACCTTAATGTGCAACATGTTTCAGCTTAAGTACAAAAAAGCCATCATCAGGGAAAAGTAGAGTACCAAATAACAGTTATGTAAACTACATTAATTAATTGTTTTTGTTGGTATGTACGATCCTCATAAGATAAAATAAGCTGCAATTGTGTCATCATCAGATGTAAACAGATGTCATAATTCATTCACTTTGCAACCTGGTTCGAGTCATTTTCACAATAGGATTTGCCTTTGCACCAAGCATGGTCTGATGTGTTTGCATCTACTACTAAAATTATTAAATTCTCTAAGATATGTCACCTGGTTTCAACTGTTTCCTAATGGCTGATTGTAAAAACCTTCCTAAACAAACTGTATTAAATCTCGCTCTCAACAGAAATATCTGTTTACCCTCTGAAAACGTTCTTCTGGCTTATCTAGCAAATACAGCTGGCAAGTTGTCCTTTAACTGCCTGGCAGGAATGTGGTATTTTACACAAAAAAAAATGTTTTTAAACAGCCCAATATACAGCTGCTGTTAAACTTCCACATTTAGAGATGCTTGTATTTTAGTTCTGAAAGACTAGCTTACATTATAAAACAGACCAGTCTGTAAGGTGTTCATGTAGACTGGAGTAATATGTAGTTCAGAACATTCCACACAACTGTATGTCATTTTAACTTGAGCTCCATCCGTATTCATACACCTAATAAGAAAGAAATACCAGCAAATTTACAGATGTATGGACTGGAATATTCAATGTCTCTGAGTTGGTTACTGACTCATTGCAGTGGCAGCTGAGACTGTCATAACAAGCATTGGCAGTAGTGTGTTTTGTCTGTAGCAATGAATTGATAGTATTGTTTGCTCATACCGAAGCCAAGGAAAAGAACCCCACTTATTGTTTCCAGACACATCTACTTCAAGCTGTTGTGTGTCTTCCTGTATTGGCATGCAGTTGTTTAACCATTCTTTAGTGAAAACCATGCTCTTCAGGCTGTTTTATGCATGCCATATGAGGGTGGAGTGAAACAATAGTAGACAGAAATTGGGCAACATCTAGTGCTATCATCCACAGAATTTATAGGTTTTTTTTTTTCCCCCCCAAGGCTTCAAAATAGTTTGTGACAACTTTTTACTATCACTGTGTAATTAGCATATTGTGGGTATCAGGGGCCCTTTCTTTGGGGGCAAAGGACCTAGAACCTGAAGCTGGCTATTCATCTTCATTTATTACCAGCTCAGTAATGTGTGTGTGGAACTATACATCCACTACCCTCCAGGCTTAATTAGACACAGGTTTAAGCGGCCACCCCACCAATCTGTGGTACCGAAAGGCTCTGCTTCATTCACATCTGACAGAATTTTCTTCAGTTAACTATTTGAACATATTTTATAAAATTTTCTGGAGGAAGCAGCTGTTTCATTTACGGAGTTGCGATTGAATGTTTTGAAAATGTGCTCTGTCTCTGTCATCAGGTTATAGTTTCATGTTACCAAGAGACATCATATTGCTTGAAATTGGGTATTCACTTTATTTCCCTGTCTTTAATTCTCATTAAAGAATGTTGATTTAATTAAATTTAATACTCTTCATTTTAATCATTTTTAAATCCCAGCTATTTTTGTTTCCTGCAGTTTTTACCAAAGAAAATTAAATCAGAACTATTCGTATGAAATTGCAAATGCAGAGTTCTTTAAGTCATGGGATACCAACCTATTTAACTGTTTGTCACTAAAACTTGGGTGTTTGTTTTCCAGCTGGCAGTTAAACACATATCGTGCATTGCAGGAATGTCAGAAGTGTCATACGGTATAGATAATAAATTCTGATTTGAATACCATACTGCTTGATGCAAGGTGGGAAAAATGTTGGCATGGGGTGGCTTTCTTTTGTCTATACTTCTAACACTGTGTAAGACAGGGAGAAGGCCATGCCATGGTGCCGGCAGTTAAGAATTGGTTTTTTACTACAGAAACCTGGAGTTCAATCCCGAGTGTCAGCATGTGAGATTTATTGCAGGAAAAGTGTCACTGGACCAGGTTTATCCCTGAATTTCTTCCGTTTTCCTTTGCTAATAATCATTTTATCATTACTTTAGACGAATCTGTCTCTGCAGCCTGAGATGTGTAATGGCCATTGATCAGGCAGTACATATCACAACCACTGCCTGTGGGCTTCATTTCTGACTCAGTGTGTAGCTAGTCACAGAGTTTGGTTGAATAAAGCAAGATAGAGGGAAAATTAAGTACCTACAATTACAAGTTGATCCCTCTGGCAGAACTGCTGTTATAAATAGCTGCAGTTTCTGTCTGCAGTCCATAACTATGAAACTCATATCTTGTATTGTGTGTGCTGCAATTTACAAGTAAAAATACATACACTGGGGGCTGTACTGGACTGTACAATTACATTGGTCCCTAGGGAAGAAGTGACTGAGTCATGTATGATCATTATCCTAAACATATTACCATATTATTATTATTATTATTATTATTACAATTATTATCATGATGCTCTGTACAAAGATTTAGAAGTTATAGCAGAACATTAAATTATTGGATTTAGCACTTTAGCAGTGTGTGATTTCCTTTTTTTGCCACCCCCCTCCCTCCCCCCCCCACCTGGCAGGTCCTTTATATTCGTGACTCTCCAGTTGATTATGCACTGAAGACACCACTTCAGACACCTAGACATAGATGGTAGTTTAATATTAAAATCAATCTTAAATATATTACAGTGTGAATGCTCTAATGAGCTTTCTTTATCCAACTACTGTCGTTATTGTTGTTGTTGTTGGCGGTAGTGGTGGTGTTGCTGCTGCTCCTCTTTAGCAGATTAGTACTTATGACCTGTGGAAATTAAGGTTTAATTTGTGATTATCAATCTGTCACACATTTGGTATGACTGCTGACTGGGCATTGGCCCATCGCAGGGCCCGTACCAACGCATGACAGGCCAGTTGCAGAACCAGAAACGCAGAAATAATTCATGCCTCGATTGAGATACAAACCCGTATACGAACGGTCAGTGAGTGAATGCGCTCTAAGTTGCGCGAACATTTTTATCGACGTTGTTTGTTGTTGCTCTTGTTATCGTCGTCGTCGTAATCATCGTCATAATCGTCGTCATCGTCATCGGTACAGTGGCTGGCTAGGGCCCGATGATTGGATTTTGTATTGGGCCAAGTAATGTTTCGCATCATCAAAGATCTGGACCCCACCCATCCTTCTAATCTGTGGGTACCAGGGTTAAAATGGCCGTGATAAGAAGCTGATCAGTCACCATGTAGTGCCACGGTTAAGAATCCTAGGAGTTGTACCTCCACTTCCCCGTGTCTTCATGCTTATTTCACCACCACCATCATCATCATCACTAGTTAATTCGTGGACCTCCATACGTCTTCACGTCATGGGCTTAAGCAATCTCAGTGAATTTATCTTACATTTTTACCCATTCTTATCATTTTACTACTACTATTACTAAATA
>Ga0123357_10002035_pt1 | contig 22172 bp, 22 predicted proteins | sample TergutEmb28metaG_FD_89873 | JGI IMG/M metagenome (GOLD analysis project Ga0123357, IMG submission 89873) | Embiratermes neotenicus P4 segment gut microbial communities from Petit-Saut dam, French Guiana - Emb289 P4 | ecosystem: Host-associated > Arthropoda: Insects > Digestive system > Gut ... | reverse complement strand
TTACTGCCACAGTGTTACTGCTGCTGATGGAACTGACAGAACAGAACACACTGTACAGTGCAGCAGCCTTTCACTGTACCGACAGACAGTGTACAGTGGACACTGTGTGTTGTTGGTGCTACTGACTGAATGGTTGCTGTTCATAATACGGTAATACAGTTGGTTGAGTGTGGATAGATAAACTGCTTGGTGTGCAGTAAGAACTGACTGACTGTGTGGTGCGGAGTCCTTCTTAAGGAGCTGATGTTTTTTCAACTCGTGAATGAATTCCCCTCATTTTGGAAACCCAGCTGTTCATTAACGTGCTCAAAACAGCCCATCAGTAGACCACTCAGCTAGACAAGTCCAGTCAATTTGCCTGCTATATTCTACTTCTTGAAAATAAGCTGAATAAGTGTGTTGTGAATATTTTATGGGGAAAGCAGATTGTTAAACACAGAAGAGAGGATGCCTGTAATTGCGATTTGTTGTTCTTTGATTGTGTAATTTTTTAACTAACAACCATACAGGCAATGCAGGTGTGACGTAAGGTTGAGACGTGTACGTGTAACCAATTTTGCAGAGGAAAAGCGAGACGTATTATATACTCTGAGTGTGTTCTTGTAGCATTATGTATCCAGCATGGTAGTAAGACTGTGGGTTTCGCAGCCGGTAATGCAGCTCGCTGCTTTATCGAACACCCCCACCACTAATTAATATGCAAATAATCAAATTAAAATTCATACGTCCTTAATTGATATGTAAATAATCTAATTAATATTCATAGATCGAGATTGATATGTAAATTATCTAATTAATATGCTGACGGCCTTGATCGGTTTAATTATTATGCAAATTACTTTAGTCTCAGACAATTTGAAGCCGGCCTGTTTTTTTGGGTCGACATCTTGAATGGGCGCCATTTTCCAATATGGCGGAAGACCTCAATTTTTAAATTTTTGAAATTTTACAATATGGCGGTTGTTTTATCCTAAATTTAAAGTCCGCCATTTTAAAATTTATTATTGTTAGGTTCCATCCCCATTTAAGGTAAGGAAATAGGTACCCGCCCGATGTATTCTGCAACGATCCCGCCCTAGGTATATACATATTATGGAAATAAGGGCAATAAATAAATTAAGACACAATTTACAATTACAAATATCACTTATTTATTAATACAATTTATATAATACAATTACGTAGTACATCAACTAGTGACTATGTTTGTAGAACAGAGTGTATGAGTCGATGTTTTTAAGAGAGTATGTAGCTCAGACAAAAGGGTTGTTTTCGTAAGAAATGAATGTTGACGGAAGGGGAAAACTCACCCTGCCTGAGGCAAATTAAGAGACAGCAAGTTTTGCGAGTTTACGAAACACAGCTGTTTACGTACGTGTTTAGACACGCACGATATTTTCGCGTAGCAAGTTACGAGATTTACAATTAATACGCCGCCTTTAAGTAAAGTATTTAAACATGTTTTATGTTAATACACGCGTTAGAACAATTACGCGATATTACAAACATGTATTATAAGTTAATTTACACCCTAATGAATTCGATGTGTAAGATTACATTGTATAAGAATTTACTACTAATATGTAGCGTATAATTACACTCAAACACTCATATAAATTGTAACGCGCTTGTGAATAATTTTGTAGTACTTGAAATATTTTGTACGGCTTACGAGAAATGTATTTGACTTTTGAATGCGTGTTATGAAAGCGATACACAGCGAGACATTTAGGCGCTTAGTGCATTCCTGGCGACCCCTCCTTACTTCTTGTTTACATGTTTTCTGAATTAGCAAATCCTATGTTGGTTGAAACAAGGCAGCATGACGAGACATTTAAGAAATGTAGCAGACAAATTTGCGACACAGACAGACAGACAGACTTGCCCTTTGCCAGATTAAAGTGTGGGGGATTTAACGCAGCTAAGGAAATATGTTAGGGTGATGTTTTGGCACAGAAACATTAGGCTAGCGATACCTGTTAGAGATTAATTTAACTATTTACTAAAATTGTTTTGCAAACAGATTAGCGGACTATCTTTACTTGAAATACTGAACAAATAGAATTACGGTAATAAATAAATACACATTTTTTATTTACAAATACATATAATGTAGAATATTTATTAAAAATCTAATTAATTTAGCTACCAATTATGAGTCAATATTTGTAGAATAGAATATATCGGTGCGTATGTAGGGGTTTGTTTACAAGCGGGAGGGCTGGTAACCTTCGACAGGTAACAGTATCTTTGAACACCTGTCTTACTCACAGACACAGCTGATTGGAAACACACACATTTAGCACATAGCTTTCCTATGTTTATCAGTACATAATTAGTACACACACTTATAATTTTCGTACAACTTAGTTACACACAGAGACTTTAAGCTAGGAGGCTTATCCTTTACACACAATTTACAACGACACGTTATGTATTTAGACATTAGGCGAGAGTTCTTTGTAAAATGCAGTACTTGTTTGAAACAACTATCGTCAGAAAGCAATGGACAGTGTCGTATATACGCTGTACAATTAGCCAGTTAGACTGGAGAATCATATCCACAGAAGTACACCTCAAACACACAGTTAAGCTTTGATGATAGAACCTCATTAGGTATGGATGTCACTTGACCTTTAATTATTATTATTCCGTAAACTAGACAACCTAGCTGTATATTTTTCAAGACACTCTATGCAAACATTAATTCAGATGGCAGTTTTGTAAACATTCTAGTTTGAAATACAATTAAAATTTCTTCGCCTTGATATGATATGCGAAACAACTTTCCAAAATCACACTCCTTATCACCAAAACACTTTTCAATATAATAGTTATAAGTTGGCCTTTTATTACCGAGCACGAAGAAATTGATTCGTTTTACATTATTGAGAATTCCTGCCATAAAACTCGAATAAATTCCAAAAGATCCGCACAGTATGTTATCATTGTTGAGGGCGGTAATTATATTACTAACGAACCAGAACAATTTTGTGTTTTGAATTTCAAAAGTATCATATTAAATTCCTTGTCAAACAATTGGATTTAAGTCTTCACACAATTTTCCGATACCGTAATCTGTTGGAAAAGAAATTTTCGGAAACTGCAACCACTCCATTTAGTGAACTGAAATAAATGTAAAACCACTTATTAAAGAGATTTGTTAGTGCTAATTTTTATCAAAAATCGTTTACAACATAAGGTATTTAACTAAGTATCGAAGAACTCACAGGGTAGAAGCATAAGTAGTACTCGGCTGGCACAGCCCGCCCTAGCACTACTCGTTCTTTAACATCCTGAAGAAGGCTTCGGTTTTTGTAGTGGAAATAGGAGTCGCCGAACCGTCAGAGGTGGTGTTGCCGAAACGGCGGTTGAGGTTAGTGCAATAGTATATTAAGTCGAAATGGTGCCGAGGCGTAGGCTTTCGCTTAGCGTACGTGTATTAAGTCAGGGTGAATTATATAATTAAAAGAGATATCGATAAAATGGTGTTGAATGTAAGATGCTGTCAGCTTAGCGTAGACCGTGCCGAAACGTCGCGAGATAGATGGGTTTGGCTTAGCGTGTATTAAGGATATTTGCCGCCGTGGGTATTGGTAAAGTAAGCATGCACCCAAGATGGCCTCGGCTTAGCGTAAGTCAGGGATAAGTATATTATTAAAATTGCTAGGAGCCGCCGTGGGTATTGGTAAAGGAAGAATCCAAGGGCCCAATTTGCAATCAAGATGTCGACAGGTGTGTATAATATTAAAATGGATGGGTGCGTCCATGCCCTCCCTACACCCGGAGAAGTTGCCGCCGTGAAGATAATTTGCCGGTGTATGGTGCGGTTAAAAATGCCTTACGTCTAGGTTGTTGAAGTGAAAGACGTGTAGGTAGGTTTCGCCGTGAAGTTTGATAAATAGCGTTGGTACGGATTAGCTCTCAGCAGGAAAAATGTTAGGGCAAGGAATGAGATTAGGCAGCGAGGTTGCGACACGTGTAGGCTTAAGTTTATCTGTACGAGCACTCGGCGTAAGCACATATGGTCACGTATATCATTCCGGAGTACGAACGCTCCGCAAGCATGTACTCGGGAGCGGGCATATTTAGTCGCGTACTTGTGCACGCACGTGTCAGGTGAGATCGTAGAAGAATAAAATAAGAAACAACGAGGTAGAATGTTATTTATTGTGCACAGCTAGCAGAACAGACAGTCTGCAGTCACGAAGGGTGGCTTATAACACTTATCGCACCACCATTCATTGCTGCCCATACAGAAGCAAGCAATAGTCTCATCCTTGGAGCCACACGTTTCGTCGGTGTGAGTGTACCAGTGTACCTGAGAAGGGGTAACGCAGGCTTCGTGAAACCGCTTACTGAAACAGCAGTCCTTGGCCCGCACAAATGTGCGGCTCAATTTTGGAAATGAACGTGGAATCAGCCTACCCACCGGAACGATATTTGTTTTCACAGCCCGAACATAGTGTTTAAGCAGAGACCCGGAGGAGAGCGTGAAATCCGATAAATTGTAGGTAATATGGAATACAGTGTGGGACGCTAGACTGCGCAGAGACGGGGTTGTCGGAGACATACATGACACATGCACGAGCTTGAACCCGTACACATGGGTAGGAAAGACTTGGTTCTAGGTCGATAGTCCTTGAAACACGGTAGGCATAGGGAAGTATGCGTCCAGCCCCGCTAGAATCCATATGATGCCGAAGGTATGAGACCTTAGGCGAGGCGAGGGGAACGCAGACAATCCCGTACATTTGGAAAGCAAACAATACTGTAGTATCCAAGAAGAATTCGAGTAAATTAATGCTAGATTTCGCTCCACAAGTGACGGAGTCGACAACCCCGAGTAGAAACTGAACCATCTCTGTCCCCTGAGTAATAGCAAACAATGAATAATCGCGGTAATTCGCAAATTGCTCTAATACAGTTAGGGCGAACGTAAAAGGTCCTAATTGAAAGGAGGGTACCTTGTTGTAAATATTGTCTAGGATGGGGGAGTCTGTTCGTGCAATGTACAATAGACTTAGCACATTACCGCCCGTAGAATACACACTGAGGGCACCTGCAATATAGGCCGGGTAAGCGTTTAAAAGAGCACAGCAGATATCGAGCTCATAGAAAGTTTGCAGTAAGCGATTCACATAGCCGAGATGTTCCAGACGTGCGGGCGTGAATTTAGTTAACCACACAGCATGGCCCGCACGTTTCACCAATTCCTGTTGTGTCCTATACAGACTGTCCGGCCCATCGAAAAGTTGCCCACGAAGCCTCATGTTGGGGGAAGGATATACACATATATATTTATTTATGGTTCAACAGCAATGTGATAGGCCTTTGAAGATTCACACACGCCCTTGTACACGAGATTCAGCGCAACAGCATGGAATTGATGTTATGTATATCGGCGTCGGTCACGACGTCGATGTAACGTTGCGGTGGGAAGACCTGGACGATGGTGGTGTCGGAGCTCCGTAGGGTAAACACGACCGACATACCAAATTTGGTTGAAAGTCTTTTAGCCCTGACAATGGGATATCGGTTTTGGGGCTCCAAGGAGGCGATGCTGACAGAAGCGTAGGCGGTGGCTTCCTCAAATCGCTTGCCAAGATCCATTATGGTCGGCAGTGGCTGAAACAAACAAGTGAAATGACTTCAGTCTCTGGCAATAAAAGGAGGACGCACGTACGTTACACGTACTGTGTGGCCCCGCAGTTTCAACTGTGAGTTATATAACTAGACTACATGTAACCTACATTATAGTGTGTATGTGTATAAACTAAATATGTGTATTGATTTGTAGAGAATGGTTCGAAGATTCGAGGTAGATGACACGATCAGGAGACAGTATAGACGGTACAATGCCGTAGGGACGCAGCTAGCGGTACGATTAATAACCTCCGAGGATAATAGTGATCCCGTGGAAATTTCCAAGCCAGCGTGAACGAACTCTTTGAATACGCGTAGCAGGATGTGAGTGATGGCGATATGGTGGGATAACTATCCAGAATCAGGTGAATCAGAACGATAAGCACATAGGATCAGTTTTAAGAGGAAAGACCAGTTATCGGGAGAGGTGATATGGGGGATCTCTGAAAAAGTGTCACAGTCCAATGCTAGATTTAACGCCTCGGACACACTTGTCGTAACTGTGCATTCGGTCAAGATGCCTGTGGGTTTCAGACGTATTGCACTCAAAAGTAGGCGCAAACCACTATCCGTAATGGCGCACCTCAAGTCAAGTATCGTGGAGGTGAAGGCAGAGGAAAACTGTTTAGCACACGCTTAATAATAGCGATTGCGAGAGTGGAAAGAGATGCAAATTATTAAGCGTATCATCAAGGAAGGAAGATACGTCCCGTAGTTGAAGCGTTACTACAGCAGACAGGTTTCGATCTGACTAGGGGTGTGGGGATCCCCGAACTTATTCGTTCTCAAGAACATTTTCGCGACTATAAGATAGTTGTGTATCAAGGTCTTGGGTGTGATGATATAATGTACGAAGGGCAGATCGACTCTTTCAAACATCTTAACCTACTCTACGACGATGTCGAAAGACATTATCACGTGATAACTAACCTCACTGCTGCAATGGCTAGAAAGTAAGTATGTAATGCATTCCATAAAAGCTGTAGGCGTGATATAACACATGTCTGTGACCAGACGTGTAGCGATTGTATGGCGAGCCCTCCGTGCGCGGTCTCTGGCGTTCGCTTCCCCTGCGACGAATGTAACAGACAATTAAGAAGTCGGACGTGTAACGCCAACCACAAGCAGATCACGACAAAGAGAAAATCCGTTTGCGAACGTGAACGATGTTGCGCGACGTGTGGACGGCTCGTGACAGTTGACAAACACGAATGTAACAAGGTATTTTGTGTTAACTGTAAGCAGAATAGGGACGTGGGTCACTTGTGCTACATGAGACCGTTAAAGGACGAGCTGCCCGACGCTAGTGATAAGGTACTATATGTATTTTACGATTTTGAGACTACACAAAATACCAAACACTCCGATAAAGCCACACTACACTTACCAGATCTCGTCTGCGTTCAGCAGTTCCATTCGCAGAGGGAAAATGCGGAAGACTGCGGACAGTGCGTGCGATGCGTTCAGAGGAAACACTCGTTCTTGGGGGATACGTTAGGGGACAAGCTAACTTATCTATGTATGCCACGCCCTTGGGCCAATAGGATAGTCGCGATGGCACATAACGCCAAGGCGTTCGACTTGCATTTCATTCTGAACAGGGAGATCATGTTTAAATGGAAACACCACTGATTATGAGCGGACTAAAGATCATGTGAATGAAGATGGATCACCTGGTCTTTCTGGACAGCACGTCCTTCCTTCCATACGCATTACCTAAACTGCCCGAAGCGTTCGGACTGTCGGCCTCCAAGTCATAGAACCCGCATTATTTTAACACACGGGAAAAATCTAAACTATGTAGGACTCATCTCCGACATTGCGTATTACTGAGTGGACGAGATGCAGGAAGAGGAGAGGAAAGAATTTCTCGTCTGGTACGAGAGTCATAGATCCGAGACTTTCGACAATAGTCTCGTTAATGAATCCTACTGCCATGATGACGTCACCGTGTTAAGGAAGGCGTGTCGTGTGTTTAGGCGCGAGTTCATGCAAATATGGAGCATCGACGTCTTTGTCGAGTCCATTACGATAGCATCAGCATGCAATAAAGTGATGCGCAAGAGGTTTCTGAAGCTCGATACGATAGGCCTCATTCCGACGGGAGGATACTCTAGTTATAACCGGTAGAGTAAGAAGGCCCTGATGTGGCTCCTACATATCGAAGAGACGGAGGGGTTAAAGATAATGCACTGTCGCAACGGGCGTGAATACAAGCCGCCGGAACTACCCCGCCCTAGCGTCGACGGTTACTGCCTCGAGACCAATACGGTGTACGAGTTCTTTGGCTGTTTTTGGCACGGGCATTCGTGCCAGCTATTCCGTGATGTCACCAACCTGAGCGGTGACACACTTGCCGATTGATATGAACGCACCATGTCGCTTTTAGAGCAGATAACACGATAGGGCTATCGGGTCAAAGTGCAATGGGAATGTGAATTTCAGGAGAAAACCGAACTGCTTAACCATCCCCTTGTACGACAGATTCCGCTTTGTACTCGTGATGCTCTGTACGGGGGCCGGACGGAGGCTATGCGTCTCCAATATAAAGTGCGGGAAAATGAGACCATCCAATATGTGGATGTCATGACTCTCTACCCATACATATGTAAGTATTTCAAGTTTCCCATCGGCCACCCAAGTATCCATGTGGGAAATGCGTGCAAGGACGTGGAAACTTGCTTGCGTATGGATGGGTTGATAATTTGTAATATCGTTCCGCCACAGAAATTGTGCCATCCGGTCGATTCCTATAGATGCAATAAGAAACTCATATTCTGTCTGTGTAGAACATGTGTCCGAACATGTTCAGCAGGAGAATGCACGCATACATAGGATTCGGACAGGGCCTTGACGGGTACATTAGTAATGGTTAAGGTGCGGTTGTCCGTGGAAAAGTGGTACCGCATACTAGAAATTTACGAGGTCTACGAATATCAGGTCACACAATATAACCCCGAAACTGGCGAGGGTGGGCTTTTCGTCGACTACATAAACACATTTTTGAAATTGAAAGTGGATGCTACCGACTCTCCCGGCTGGGTTCGAAGCCCCGAGGACGAAGAAATGTGTGTCGAGACGTTTTGGATGAATGAGGGGCTAAGATAAGATAGGGCGAGCAACAAGTCTAACGCTGCGAAAAGGGGTCTACCCAAACTCTGCCTCATCTCCATGTGGGGGGAAACTGACCGAGAGGAACAACAGGACGCAGACGAGGGTAATTTCAGAACCCAAAGAACTGTTCAATTTTCAGGCCACACTCGGCATCGAGATGACGAATCTAGCTTTTGTCAACGATGACGTAGTTTGGATTTCGTGGAAGCATTCGGCCTAGGAGCACGTGCCAAACTTGCGTCATACGAGTGAGGTCATAGGCACTCACGTCACCTCAGGTGCCAGGATGCATCTGCATCGCTATCACGACCAGTTGGGAGAGAGAGCCTTCTATTGCGAGACCGATTCTGTCATTTACATTCAACCCAAAGACGAACCTAATCTCATTGAAACAAGGGACAAAGTGGTCGACATGACCTCCGAATTGCAGACCGCAGAGTACATATCCGAATTTGTGAGTGGTGGCCCCAAGAACTACACTCACAAGGTAATTGATACCGTGACAGGTCGGACGACTACGGTGTGTAAAGTCCGCGGGATAACCCTAAATTACAGTGCTAAATAATTGGTGAATTTCGTTGTCATCAGGGACATGGTTCTGGAGACGGGTGCGGATCCACAGTGACTGTACATACGGCGAAGAAGATTAAGCTTAAGAATGAACCAGAGGATAAAACGTACAGAATCTCGTTCTTCAAACGCCGACGTTTAGCCGACAATTCGTCGGTCCCGTTCGGGTATAAATAGGGCGAGTGACGGGCAAAGGAGTGTTTTCATCGCCGGACCATCCATGAGTGATGATCTGAAATTTAGGCATCCGTTCTCGTGTATCGTGATTGGACCTAGCGGTTCCGGGAAGACGTCATTCGTCAAGCGCTTCCTCCGGAAACTCCGCAACCCCTGTACCGCGCCTTCATTTGCCAGCGGGGTAGTGTTGTGTTACGGCGAGAAAATTGCTGAGCCCTCCCGTCTGCCAGCAGACATCAGTATTCACGAGGGTGTACCGGAAGACTTTGGCAGTGCAAACGGCGAACCGAGTCTAGTGATACTTGACGATCAGTTAAACAACGTCTATTCGAAGCAAGTGTGTGAACTGTTTACGCGAGGTAGCCATCACCGGAATATAAGCGTTATTCTAATCAATCAAAATCTGTTTCATCAGGGTTGTTTCTGTAGGGACATCTCGTTAAATGCCCATTATATGGTGGCTTTTAAAAACGTTAGGGATATGAAACAGTTCATGTACCTCGCCAGTCAGGTATACCCCGAAGATAGTGTGGGTCTATATAACGCCTACTTGGACGCTACAAAAGAACGCTAGGGCTACTTCCTCTTGGATCTGGCACAAAATACGAAAGACGGGTTGAGATTTCGCTCACACATATTCCCGGACGAAGTTCATCCCATCGTCGTCTATTCGTATGTAGGCTATGAAGCGAGTTAAGACGAATTATCACACTCTGTAGGTGCTGCAGACGGCTGCCCCGAAATTGCGTAAAGCTATCACTTCAAAGTGTAACAAAGAACTCGTCAATTGTATAAGCAAGTGTGTCTTGAACGTTCTGAACGGCAATATAAGGCTGACAGATTGTGACATGCGAAAGGTACAAAAACACAAGGCGGCGCTTCGCAAAGTCTCAGAAAGACGCGTGCCTCTCTCCAAGAAGAAGAAGCTTTTAGTACAGAGTGGGGGATTCCTGCCGCCTTTATTGAGTGCCATCCTACCCACGCTCGCTAGCCTCATTGTACGAAATCATGTTACGTAAGATGTACCTTATCCCTGCCGATCGAATGCACGGCTCCCTTTCATGTCACGGGAACCAACGGTGGTTTCGAAACGTAAACATCGCGAGTCGGTTAAGAAACGTAACCCTTATGAGCAGGCCATTAAGAAACGTAAACATCACCCTATGAAGAGTAGCTTAAAATGCGTAAAAAGATGGACGAGGCGGATCTGAGAAAAAAGTCTGAGACAAACTTGTTTGCGGAATTTTTAAACAAAGTGATGGCTTCAGGGAAGGCTAGCAAAATTTCCCCTCCCCTCCACCTTCGTCTACGCCTCAAAAGATGCGCCACGGTAAACAGACGGTCGTAACGTCGGCATCGGTTATCGCATCCCCACCACCACCGATTAAATAGTTCAAATATGAACCTCCGAAACAAGAACGTATTGACTAGGAAGATGATGACGAAGAAGATTACGATTAAGATGATGATTTCGTAGAGAATGAGGTCCGTGAGTATGGAACGGATAATGTCGGTCCTGTAGCCAGTCCCTAACTGATTCCTTAGTGTACAAGAGACGTTTTCTCGACACTCAATATGGCGTCCGTAAGAACGGTGATATATTAATGATAGGTGATTCGGCGATAGGGGTCGATAGCTATGGAGATATCACGATTAAGGACCGGTTGTTTAAGGGCTCGAAGGGTTTGTGGGAACTGTTGAAGCGCAGGTAAGTGAATACGGAAGTTATAACCAACGACGATCTGAAGTCGTATAAGGAAATACTGACGATGACTAACGCTCATTTGTCCCAATATCAGCCCGACGGTAACATTAATATAACACGAAGGAAAAAATTTCGGGATATCATTACGCCCCTCTTTGCGAAACCGAAGGGACGTGGGGTGGAGTCCGCATTACGACGTAAGTGGACAAATTCTTAATGGCAACCATTAGCGATTTATACTATGATGAAGGCAGTCCGGCAGGCTGTTCGACGTTGCGGAAGCTTCGGGTGGCGGAGGTGGCCGAATCGAAGAAGGGTAAACTGCAATCTGTCTGCTCAACGAAGGCGTGGTTACAAGAACAAGATGCATATACACTACACAGACTCGTGAGAAAACGTTTCGCTCGTAATCCCTATACCGTGACTAACGTAAGGGATATGTGGGAATGTGATTTATTGAATTTACAGTCCTACGCAAAATACAATGATAATTTCAGATATATTCTATCCGTCATTTATGTTTTCTCGATATTCCAATATCTGATCCCCGTGAAGACAAAGAGCGGACCTGCAGTTACAGCGTCGTTTCGGTCCATATTTGACGATAAGCAAAAATTACCTTCTCGACGACCCGTATGTGTACGCACAGATAAGGGCAAGGAAATTCTCACTGAAGATTTTCAGGACATGTTACGCGACGAGGGCATTCACTTTCAGGTGTGCAGGAACCCGTGACGTCAAATGTGCAGTCGTGGAACGTGCTCAAAGCACAATTCGTTATAGACTATACAAATACCTTACGTATAAGAATACCATCAGATATATCGACGTCCTGCCGAAATTTGTCCGGTCCTACAATGACACGGTTCACTCGACGACAGGTATGGCAGCGTCGCGTGTGACAGATTCGGACGTCCTCGCCATATGGAAGAGGATGAACCGTCGCCGTCGCAATCGCGTGGCTAAAGTCAAATTTAGCGTAGGGCAGCACGTGCGTATCAGTATGGAAAAGATGAAGTTTGCCAAATGCGGCGAGCAGACTTTATCCACGGAAGTATTTCGCATTACGAAAGTTATTGAGAGGCGGCCACGACCCGTCTACGAGCTTGAGGATTTAAACAAGACGCCGATAGAGGGACAATTTTACGCGTAGAAATTCACACCTGTTCGCATCTCGAAACAGACCACTTACAAGATAGATAAAATATTGGGCAAGCGAGTGAGACGTTGCATTCGGGCGTATCTCGTCCGGTGGAAATGTTACAGTATGGAATTTGACTATTGGATCCCAGCATCTAGCGTCAAAGACATCTGACATGACGTCACTCGGTCACAATAATTTTAAAGTCACTCTGCTAATTAATATCTCGCGAGACATTTACGATCAGAATACACATACAGATTTCACGGTTAAAGTAGCACATTCCCTTAGGTGACAGCACTATGCCCACGCGAGTGGTGCTAATTTTCGAAAGAATTACCAGTGGTAGATCTATATCAAACACGGCGTAGGCATCCATAATACGACATTTATTACGATGCATCCTCTAGGGACGTACTACCTCAATCAGGCGGGTCGTGGTCTTCCCTCAGCTCCGGGGATCGGCCCCAACTATTCGGCTCCACTCTATCTTCAGCGGGGTCATGGGATCGACAATTTCTTAGGCACTCTCTTCCGTTTCGTGCGACCTCTTTCTGTGGACAGTGGGCCGTAGAGGTAGCAAGATCATCACCGATATAACGAAAAATAAATCACCCGACGTCAGTGCCAAAGATATCATATCAAAACATGTCGGAGATACCGTCACAGAATCCACACGGCAACTAATCGGCAATGGGGGCAGGGGTCTTTAACGCGCGAGACGTGTGACACCGAAGAAGAGAGGCAAAAAGGCTAAAAAGAATCCTGCAAAGCTCGCCCGCGTAATAAAAAGGGATAACTTCTCCTTGTCCTAAATAGTCACATCATGTCTGCCGCAGAGATGTCGGCCATAAGTAGCGAGTTCGACATCTTCGCACACAAACCCGTAAAGACGTCTCTGCTGGGGACTATTGAGACCGTGTACAAACCTATCGCCACCGTCGATCGAAATGACCTTGAAATTCTAATCCCTGCCGACAAGGATAACTACATAAGGCTCGATATCCAACTCTACGTCCGAGGAAAACTAGTCTCGAGTTCCGGGAATAACGTGGACGTTACGGACCACACGGCCGTCACTAATAATCTCCTCCACTCACTCTTCAGTCAATGTACAGTCGTTCTCAATTACACCACAATTACGCAATCGAGCGAGCATTATAATTATCGCTCATATCTAGAGACTCTCCTGTCCTACGGCACCGATGCGGCAGCCACACATCTCACTAACGCATACTGGTATCGTGACACTGGCGACATGTTGCTATGCGATCCCAAGACCGCGACTTTGGCTGTCGTGACTAACCGAGGTTTTGTCACTCGCTGGGTCAAACTTAGTGCCAGTAAAGAATTGCTGCTTTTCGGACGTTTGCATAGCGATCTGTTCAACGTTCCGCTCGTCCTTCTGCCGGGCGTGAGCCCGCAGATCAGATTGACGAAGGCCCGACCCACGTTGTACGTGATGAGCAAGGAAGCCGATTCAAAGAACACTTTCAAATTGTTGGACGCACATTAATTGGTGAAGCGCGTGAAACCTGTCCCCGTCACACTGTTGGCTCATATTGTTACACTGAAATCGGTGGCTCTCGCACGCTATAACATGACGAGAGTCGAACTCAAGACGATAACGTTCTCTGCCGGATCAAAATCCCTGTTGATCGACAAAGCCGTCTTGGCCCCCGTCCCGAAACGTCTCCTCTTGACCATGGTTAAGAATGCCGATTTTATAGGCACAGTGGACACGAACCCCTTCAAATTTCAACATTACGAAATCAGCGATTTTTCGCTATTTGTGAACGGTAAACAGTACCGCAACGATGGCCTATTTCTGGGCATTGATCATGAAAAGACCTCGGTAATGGGCTATAGGACATTGTTCGAAGGGTCAGGCATCCATCACCCGAACGCTGGCCGTCAGATAACACACGATAAGTTTGTTAACGTCTATTTCATGTTACTCTTTGATCTCACACACGTCCAGGACGCTTCTGAGGCTCACACGTCCCACCCCGAACAGGGCAATATTAGGGTTGAGTTGCATTACCCGAAGCGATTACGTGCCTGCTGTACGTAGAATTTGACAATTCCGTCCTCATTAATTTGGCGCGTAACGTCACGACCGACTACTAAATGGACACCTAGCAGATCCTGTGCACATTGCGCAATGTAAAATCCTTCCTTGACGTCTACGCCTCCGAACTTCCGCCACGTTCGATCACTAAAACTTGCACCGTCATAGTCAATGCCGATCCCCACACTAAGCAAGGTTCACACTGGCTGGCCGTACTCTTCCGCCCCAAATCTTCGTATGCCTACTATTTTGATTCGTACGGCATCCTACCGTTCGTGCCCACTTCCTGGCCTTCGTGAAACATAACTGCACGACCTGGGACCGTACCAGGCGACAACTGCAAAGCCTTACTAGTGACGTCTGCGGCAAGTACTGCTGTCTGTTCGCCCTGTACATGGATCGGGGCTACACTCCCCATCAAATTTTAGCGCTCTTCAACACACCGGAAGACCGGCACGTGAAGGAGATGTTCACGGCCGAATTCGGAGCAAAAATGCCTCGTGGCGGTTTGGGTCAATGCCGCCGCTGCTGCCTATAAAAGGTGAGTATTTTTTCGGTTCCTATCATTCCTAATCAAACATGGCTGTGTGTAGTAGAGAGGACTTTATCGATTACGAGAGCTTGCGGGGCCGGCAGAAAGAGACGATCGTCAAGGAAATATGCGTGGCCAGTGCCATCGCTTCCGAGACGTTCCGTTTCAAACCGCCCCACAAGATGGCCGATCACGGCTCGATAGAGAACGGCATTAATTGGATGGACGGCCATATTGAGTATAAGGAGTTGCACACGGTCCTCAATGTGGCAGTGGCAGGTTTCGCCCACCTCTACGCCTACGGTATCTCAACATGCACGTTCCTCGCCGGACTGACGGGCAGGCCGATCCATAACTTAGAGGATGTCAATTGCCCCCCGCCAGACTCTTTCAATCACGAGCCCTGGTATAGCCTGCTCTGCCACATATTTCCCAAATACTCGTGCGGAACAAAAACCGTGCATTCCCTCTACGAGTGGTTGAAATAAAATCTGCCACAGAATGATTTCGTCCAATGTCTTGCCGATAAGACACGTCATACTGCCGATTTTGTTACAGCCCTATAAATCGGCCGTGCACATCTTACGCCCTATCGCTCCTGCTAAGATGGCAACTAGACGCAGACGGTCCCTTCCCTCCGATGGCCCTGCCAAGCGGCCTGTGTTACGTCAGATCCAGGGGGATGAGGTGGAGCTGCTGCCCACCATTCCCGACATCTGTACCTACTGGCCCTCCAATCCGGCCTTCGATCCTTAGCGGGTCCTGCTCCGGCGCATGTTTTTCATCAACGAAGAAAAGACCAAGTACGTGTCTGTCGGTTACTAACTTGCACGCGATTATCAACCCCTGGTGGAATTCGGCGCCATTCGAAGGGGCGGGTCCAAATCCCTCATTCTCTCCGACGAACAAGTCACTGCGCTGGCGGATTGTCTGCCTGCTATAAGCGATTCCATGTGTGTCGGCGGTGACCGAGTCGTCATCAAGTGCGAGAGTGGCAACTTTCGTTTACACACCCCCAGGAGGCACGGTTCGGCCACGCTTTTTGTGGGCACGGAATACATAAGACTGACACAACCTGACATGGACTATTTGGTGCGATGTTTCTCATCCTACAGCAACAGTTGCGCGATTATATTAGTGCATTGCCGGACGTGTTGTCGTATGTGACTTCGTCCTTAGCTTCGACATCTTTTGTTGAACCTCCGCCTAATGCAAGCACATTCATAAATTACCCTCGCTTGTACGAGGAGCTTGTAATTTTTGTGTAACTTATAATAATAAACAGCACACTGTAGCTGAATGTTGTTTCATTTATTGCACTAACCTATCTCTATCCTGGCACCATTCTCTTCAGGGCAGGTGTTGCAGCAGAATCTCGACCGGCAGCGACACCTAGACCGGAAGCACATCTCTCTGTCAATGGGCTGGCTGGTTGGAAGGAGGAGGGCTGGCGAGACGTTGCACAACCGAATGCAAAGTACGAGTCAAAGTCGGGATAATATTCTACTGTACTGCATGAACTTACATGATCCAAACGCACTTTTTCTTTATTACACATTCGAAACACAATTTCGGAGGCTGCTGATTTTAAAGACGGGTGTTGCATGCAGCACAGTACACATTCACACTTCTCTGGTTGCCTACAAACGAAATCATAGAATGGGACATAGTCATCGATCATGCATACGCAGCGGCCACAGTGCCGTGAAGTTTCATCTCCTATTGCGGCCAGGAAATGCCGTACGTATACAATTTTAACGCCTGAGGTTTGCGATGGTAAGTCTACAATTGCATAATTTGTGCAATAGAAATCAAACATGGTGCAAACATGATAGGTTAAATCTATGTTGGTTCGCGGACCGCAGGGTGAGATACTACTTATAATCGAAATTGATAGTATAATTTCTTCTCCTCCATGCCTGATAGAATAGCGCACTCCTCTACCAGGCAGATCCATTGTGGAGCTAATTCAAACTCTACATCCCCCAATGCAAAGGTGGGTTTCGGTTGCTCTTGCAACAACACGGCAATTTCGGAGGACGACGTTTGAGGACTAGCAATGTAGAGGAAGAGTGAATGAGGGCGTGATGCTAATTTACCCGCTCTATACATGGCATACTCGCCCACAATTGTGTAACAGAGACCCATCGAATGGCATAGCCATAAGATAACCTCGGCAATTCGATCCTCACATCTAGGCTCATATTCGTTGAGCCACGTCGCATTACCCGCTAAGCTCTGAATGGTATCGCGGTTGTTGGTAAAGCTGGTGCTGCCCTCGAACCTTTGCCAAGCCATTTACCTACAACACCACGGAGATCCTAATTATATTCTATACCTTTACTCGGATACACACATACGAGCATCTACTTCTAAGTCTACATTCCTGGTTTATTCTCATGTGTCACGGTGGGTGGGCGGTAGCAGTGGTTAGTGGACGGTAGCAACGTACACGGCGGCAGCAGTGGTGAGTGGACGGTAGCAACGTACACGGCGGCAGCAACGTACACGGCGGCAGCAGTGGTGGGTGGACGGTAGCAGCGTACACGGCGGCAGCAGTGGTGAGTGGACGGTAGCAACGTACACGAAGGCAGCAGTGGTGGGTGGCCGGCTGCAGCAGAGGTGATATTACAGCAGCGGTATCAGTGATAGCAGCGGAGGTGCGAACACAAATACCTTACATATCCCATACCTAACGTACTTATACTCAAGCGTATGTCTAAATCACCAGACACACGCGCACTCATTTTCCTTTGTTCCACATGTGCGTGTCGGAATTCGCTTCGCGCACAGTTGATACTGTTAGACACGAATGCAATTTCAGCAAGGTGCGCACAGGGGTGACCGGCCTCCTTAACTCATGTACCGGCTAAGAACTTTTCAACACACAGGCTAAGAACTTTTCTATACACACACACAGGCTAAGAACATTTCAGCACTTCATTTCTCAAGCTAGAAACTTTTCAGCACTGCGACACTGGCTTGTAACACTGAGAGACTCCGGCAGCGAACTTCCTACTGCTAAAACACTTTGGACTTACATAGCGACTGCTGTCCACGACAAGTCAGAACAGGAATGCATGATGTCATCGTCAGCTCACGGCCTCTCAGTATGATCTCATCGCCTGTGCACCTGCGGCTAAGTCGCCCACGCTCCTACAAGGCTGGCACGTGTAATGACTATCCGTACAGTACTATTCTATACAGATTTACAGACGCTTCTTTCACTCAATCCAGTAACTCAATTAGGCCAAATTTACCCTTGAGTGCTGTGTGCAATACAGTACCAAGAATTTTCCATTCATTTCCATACCTTATTCACACTATTTACAAAACTTCACGGCGGCAATACGATACGGCGAGCCCTACCTACACGTCCCTCACTTCAACAACCTAGACGTACAGGCATTTTTAACCGCACCATACACCGGCAAACTATCCTCACGGAGGCACCTCCTCTGGGTGTAGGGAGGGCATGGAGACGCCCATACTTTCACACCTGTCGACATCTTGATTGCGCATAGTCGCCATGGGGTGCATGCTTCCTTTACCCACCTATCCTTATATACTTCACCCTGACTTACGCTAAGACGACTCCATCTTAGGTAGATGCTTACTTTACCAATACCCACGGCGGCAGGTAGCATTTTTAATCATATAGTTCATCATGACCTACGCTAAGCTGACGCCATTTTGGGTGCATGCTTACTTTACCAATACACACGGCAGCAACTATTCTTTTTAATCTTATATTTCTCCCTGAATTAAGCTAAGCCGACACCATCTTGGGTGCATGCTCCCTTTACCAATACCCACGGCGGCACCTAGTATTTTTAATAATATCCTTACACCTGACTTACGTTAAGCCGACGCCATCTTGGGTGCATGCTTACTTTACAAATACCCACGGCGGCACCTATACTTAATACACGCTAAGCCCAAGCCATCTTACACGCGACGTTTCCGCAAGGTTTACGCTAAGCCGACGCCATATTACATTCACCGCAATCTTAGCGACACCTCATTTTAATTATATAATTCACCCTGCCTTAATAAACACTTAGGCTAAGCGAAAGTCGACGCCTCAGCGCCATTTCGACTTAACACACTCTCGCACTAACCTCAATCGACGTTTCGGTAACTCTAACTCCGACGTTTCGGCAACACCTGTTTCGTCTAAAACCCGATGCCTTCTTCAGGATGCTAAAGAACGAGTAGTGCCAGGGCGGGCCCTGGTACTACTAGCAAATATTTGATGATATTAGGTACTTTTGGCAAGATCTTTTCCATGCAGTGCGAATTCCCCAGGCATCTTTCTCTAAATATATACAACGCTCTATTCTATGATCATCGTCATATGTTATTCCCCTGACCTAACAGGCTGCTAACCCAAATACACTAGAAATTTGTAATGCTTTACAAAAGCGTAACCAATCTTTCTCTCGAAAGAACGATCTTTCTATTCAGTTTCTCTATTTAAATGCGCCTGTTTCAGTACTCCAAGATAAACGTATGCGAGAATTTAAATGATTGTGGACGATTAAACCAAGCGTTTGCCCTGTAAGCGAGCGACAAATTACTTTTTCTACAATTGAAATAAAATTTTTTATTTTTCCGTGAAACATGTTTGAATATTAGCACTTAGCACGTACCCTATAGTTTAAATCTTGTTGCACTGTTTTTATGAACATCTTACGACCGGGCATTTTTACATACTAGATTTACACACGTTACTTTTTACATATAACATTTTCACTAGTTATTTCAGTAGGAAGTTGCTACTGAATCGAGTTTATAGTAGCGGCGTTGATATTTGTGATAAACGCAGTACGGTACTGTCTTTACGATCACTTTACTAGTAGATGCTTTTGCATAGTAGATTTACACACGTTTCTTCTTAAGTTTAGAACTTTTACTCGTTTTCATTACGAAGTTGCTGTTGAATTGAGTTTATTGTAGCGGTCTGATACTGGTGATAAACGCAGTACGTTAATGAGTAGGACTGAAATAAATATAAATTATTAAAAAAACCGGACAATATAAAACCGTTTTTTAAATTTAAATAATCCGCTGATAAACATATTAATTATACTTACATTTTATAGGACGAAAAACTGTTTACAGGACACATTTGTTATAACTATAATTACTAACCACCGGGCAAGCATTCTGAATCTGAGAAGATGAAGACAGACACTGCAGAGGATAGCGGTTGTGTTAGAAAATATATATACCAAGTAGTGAGTACATGTTGAAACTTGCAGAGGTAAGAATTCGGAGCATGTTTACTTAAGCGATTTAACGTTTGACAAACAAGGACAAGAAAGAATTTTTATATAGATTATTTTGCTTTATTTTTAAAATATAAGCACTTGAGGAATGTATAATTTATGGAAGTGAGAGAGTCAGGTATTGCTGTTAACAGCCATCAGGCGCCAGAGCAGTCATAAGAGGGTTTCTTAGCAGCAAACAAGGAATGTGCGATTTTTAACAAGATTACTTAAGTCTTTTTCTCCGCTGCCCTAAGTTTCGGCAAAGTCGAAAAGCCCGCAGGACTACATTTATCATACTATAACTCGCTAATGGTAGCCATTAATACTTTATCCACTTACGGCGTAACGCAGATTCGACCCTGCGTCCATTTAGTTTGGCAAAGAGAGGCGCAATGATATCCTGAAATTTTTTCCCCCGTGTTATATTAATGTTACCATCGGGCTGATGTTTCGTCTAATGAGCGTTAGTCATCGCATTAATAATGTATCACATTGCTTATAATAAACAGCACTTTGTAGCTGAATGTTGTTTCATTTATAGCACTAACTTATCTCTATCTTAAATTTATTCTTCGTGGGACGGGCGTTGCAGCAGCAGCTCGCCCGAAGCAGCGACACGATACCTATGTGGAAGCACATCTCTCAGTGGCTGGAGGGAGGGGCTAGCGAGACGTGGCTCAATGAGATTTAATCGAATTCAAAGTTAAAGTCCGAATCAATTTCCACGGGTCTTAATGAAGTTGCATTATCTAAACGAAATTTTTCTTTATTGTACATGCCAAACACAATTTCGGAGGCAGCTGATTTCAATGCTGGGGGCTGTTTACATTAAAATACACATGTAAACTTTTCGGGTATTTTACAGCCGACATTATACTCAGGGCAAGCTGTATCGATCATGCATACGCAGCGGCCACAGCGCCGTGTAGTTTCGCCACTTATATCGGCCCGGTAATGCCGTACGTATACAATTTTATCGCCTAAAGTTTGCGACGGTAACACTACTATTGCATAATTGTCACAATAATATACAAATGTGGTCCATATGTAATAGGTTAAATCCATATTTGACCGCGGACCGCTGGGAGTGACACTATTTATAAACGCTAATCTGAGTATTATATCATCTCCTCCATACCAGAGAATATAGTGAACCAGTTTACCAGACATGGACCATTCTGGCACAAATTCAAACTCTACACCACCCATCGCAAATGTAGGGGACGGTTGCTCCTGCAACAGCACGGCAATTTCCGATGACCACGTTTGAGGACTAGCAATGTATAGGGCGAGTAAATCAGGGCGGGATGCTACTTTACCCGCTCTATACATAGCATAATCGCCGACAATTGTACAACAGAGCCCCATTGAATGGCATAGCCTTAATATAACTTCGGCAATAAGATCCTCGTCACTAGGTAAATACTCAGTTACCCACGTTATATTTCCCGCTATGCCTTGAATCCTATCATGTGCGTCGGTAAAGCAGGTACTGCCGTCGAAATATTGTATGGTTTGGGAAGCCATTAACCTAAAATATAAAGATAATAATTATTTAAAATGCAATTATAGATTTTTAATTACAATTATATTTTTGTTTTTAGCAACAAAAGTAATTGCGCAGGCATGAGATGTAAGAAACGAGACAACGCAGAAACCACTAACGTATAACATTGGTGTATGTGATAATTAAAAACGATTTGTAAATATGTTACCTACTTGTACAAGCCAGTTCAGCTGACACAGGAGTCTTCAATGCAGTTACACAGACTAGATTTAGTGCCCAGAGATCGAATGTAGTTTCAACACATTGGTTGTAAAATACCAGAACACGGCTACTGCAAACCGTTTTTATAGCTCTTTCTAATGAGTTTAAAGGGTTCATGATTTTATCAGTCTAAATATTCAGTCATGTACCCAGAGATGGAATCCGAGGAGTGTAG